>Ga0326727_10006499_pt1 | contig 32009 bp, 28 predicted proteins | sample MB2enrmetagenome_FD_207643 | JGI IMG/M metagenome (GOLD analysis project Ga0326727, IMG submission 207643) | Lab enriched peat soil microbial communities from McLean, Ithaca, NY, United States - MB29MY | ecosystem: Environmental > Terrestrial > Soil > Wetlands > Peat | place: USA: New York...
TCGCTCGCGGCCGGCGCATCGGGCTTCGGCGTCATCTCGACGACCACCGCGTTCCTGTTCGCGATCTTCGGCGCGTTCCAATCACGCGAGCAGTTCGTCGTGCTGGTCGGAACGCGCGCGGGCACGCCGCCGAGTGCGGTCGGGCTGCTCACGATCTCCGCCGACGTCGGCGACGTCGACGGCTTGCGCGCGGTCATGCGCGACGCACAAACGTGGTGCGCGTCGATCCTCGAGACGCACCTCGCGTATCCGATCCTCGCGTACTTCCGCTCGAGCCACGACTACGAGTCCTGGGTAGGCACGCTCGGCACGCTGCTCGACGCCTCGCTGCTGATGATGACGACCGTGCAGTGCAAGGCCGGCGAGGCGGCGATCCTCTATAAGATCGGCCGACATACCGCCGAGGATCTCGCGCGCTACTTCCGCATGGCGCGCCCGAGCAACGACCCGGGCATCACGCGGGATGAGTTCGACCGCGCCTGCGAGACGCTTGCGTCGGCCGGCTATACGCTGCACGAACGGGAGCACGCGTGGGCGGAGTTCTCGCGCCTGCGCTCGAGCTATGCGAGCAGCTTAAACGCGCTCGCGCACTTCTTCTCGATCCCGCCGCTGCAGTGGGTGGGCGACCGCTCGACGATCGCCTTTCGGCACGACTAGAAACCGTGCTCGGCGTCGTGCGCGTGGAGGAACTTCTTGGCTTCGTCGATGGGTAACGCGAACCCGATCGACGGTTCGTCCTCGAAGCGCGACTCCGCGATCCCGACGATGTCGCCCGAATCGACCAGAAAGATCGGCCCGCCGGATTCACCGGGGACGATCGGCAGCGTCACCTCGAGGGCGAGTTTGCGTATCGACGAGAGGCGCCCGCTCGCGAGCGAGGTTCCGGGGCCGAGCCCTTCGTCTTGAAACTCGTCGGGAATCGGATAGCCGAGGATCCCGACGTCGCGCCCGAGCTGACCATCGAGATGCTCCGAAGCGCCGAGTTTGACGATCGGAAGCTGCACGCCGTCGACGCGTACGAGCGCAACGTCGAGGTCCTTGTCGAGCGCGATCGTACGCGCCGGCACTTTATGCCGGTCGCCGAACGTCACGTGCAGATTCCAAGCACCGTCGACCGCGTGCGCGACGGTGAGGATATCGGTTCCCCAGGTGCCGGTCGCGATCGCGAAGCCGGTCGCAAACGCGTCGTCGTAGCGATCCTTCTTGTTCTCGGGCGGAACGCGCATCGTGAGCAGCACGATCGACGGCTTCATGGCCGCGACGAGCGAGACGAAGCGGTCGTCGGGGCGCGTGCTGCAGGCCACAAGCGCGGCGAGCGAGAGCGCGCAGAGCAGGGCCAGACCTCTACGCATAGCGGGAGATCGCCTCTTTGAGCTCCGGCAGGCCGGCTCCCGTACGGGCGCTGGTGAAGATCGCGCCCGCGAGCTGCGGGTGGTCGGGCGCGGCGTCGGCCTTGTTGAAGACCAGCAGGCGGGGCGCGGTGTCGAGTTCCAGTTCGTGCAGGATCGCATCGACGGCGGCTTGCTGGCGCGGCCAATCGGGGTTGGATGCGTCGAGCACGTGCACGAGAAGGTCCGCCTCGCGCAGTTCTTCGAGCGTCGCGCGAAACGCGTTGACCAAATCCTTGGGAAGGTCGGTGATGAAGCCGACGGTATCGGCCAGCCGCACGTACCGTCCCTCGCCGAGAAAGACGCGACGCACGGTCGGGTCGAGCGTCGCAAACGGCTGATCGGCCACGAACGCGTCACTGCGCGCGAGCGCGTTGAGCAACGACGACTTGCCGACGTTCGTGTAGCCGACGAGCGCGACGAGCGGTTCTGCGTGCGGCGCCGCGCGGCGCGTGCCGCGCTGCCGGCGCACCGTCTCGAGCGCCGCGCGCAGCACCGTGATGCGCGACTGGATGCGCCGGCGATCGACCTCGAGCTTGGTTTCGCCGGGCCCGCGCGTGCCGATGCCGCCGCCCAGACGCGAGAGATCGGCGCCGACCCCGATGAGGTTCGCCTGGCGGTAGCGCAGCTGCGCGAGTTCGACCTGCAGTTTGCCTTCACGGCTGCGCGCGTGCCGCGCGAAGACGTCGAGGATCAGCATCGTCCGGTCGACGATCGGCACCGCAATGACGCGCTCGAGATTCTTGCGCTGGCGCGGACGGAGGTCGTTGAAGACGAGCACGAGATCGGCGTTCAGGTCGCGCGCGGCCTGGGCGATTTCGGATGCTTTGCCGCTGCCCACCAGCGTCGCCGGGTCGACGTGCCGGAGGCGTTGTACGATGCGTCCGACGATCGCCGCGCCCGCGGCTTCGGCAAGCGCTTCGAGCTCGATCAGCTCCGGTTCGAGCGGGCGTTCGGGGTTGTCGGTGTCGACAGCGACGAGAAGCGTTCGAGTAGCCAGCGGAGTCCCTCGTTGTAGTGCGGTCCCGGCCGAAAGAGCGCGGTGTCGATGCGCGGGTCCGTGACCACGAAGACGCGATGTTCGCGCACGGCGGGCAAGCTCCGCCAGGGCTCGCGCTCGAAGGCGCTTCCCACGCCGGCGTCCCCCGCGGCAACCAGCACGTCGGGTTGCGCGCGCAGCAGCGCCTCTTCGCTGTATTCACCCCACGGTGCGCGCAGGTCGGCCGCGGCGTCGACCCCGCCGGCGAACGCGATCAGCGTGCCGACGAACGACGACGGGCCCGCCGTCCAGACCGGCGCCACGCCGAGCACGACGAAGACGCGCGGACGCGCACGCACCGCGCGCGCGCGCAGAGAGGCGGTCTCGGCCTGCAGGCGCGCGACGAGCGCATCGGCTTGCGGGCGGCGTCCCGCGAGATCTCCGACCGCGCGCAGACCGGTGAAAATATCGTCGTAGGTGTCGTCGGGGACCAGGACGACGCGAATGCCCGCGCGGCGTAACGGCGCCGTGAGTTGCGACTGCGACGGAATACCGACCACCGCATCGGGATGCAGCGCGATGATGCGCTCGGCATCGATGCTCTGAAAGTCGGCGACCTTCGGCAGCGTGCGCGCCTGCGGAACGTTGTCGACGAACTTCGAAACGCCGACCACGTTCGCGCCGATCGCAAACGCGTCTTCCGCGAGCGAGGGGACCAGCGCGACGATGCGCGGACCGGGCGCGGCGTGCGGCGGGGAGGCGGCCAGCAAGAGGAACGCGAGCGCGAAGACGGCGGGACGACGCATCGGCGGATCGTTCCAGCAGGTGGGCCGGGCTGCCTGTGCAACTTCGACCAACCGGACGCGCGCGGGAAGCCGGTTCACAAGCCGGCACGGTCGCGCCACTGTAAGCAGGGAGCCGCTGCACGGTCACTGTTCGCAAGAATGGGAAGGCCCGCAGCACACGGCAACGATCTGCAAGTCAGGATACCTCGTGCGTCCTTTTACTACACGGCACGTCCTCGCGTAAAGGAACGTCACGATGACCATCTTCAGCACGGTGCATGTGCTGGCTACCGCACTTGCGCTCTCAACCCCCTCGCCGAGCCCCACGCCGCCGCCCCAAATCGTCCACGTCGTCACGGGCGATCGCAGCGACGAAACGCTGGGCAACGCGACGCGAACCACCTACGTCGTATCCGCCGCGCAGATCGCGAAGCAAGGCTACCGCACCGTAGGCGACGCCCTCGCCGCCGTGCCCGGCGTCGAGATCTCGAACTACGGGCCGATCGGCGCGAACGTCTCCTACGGCATTCGCGGCAGCAGTTCGGCCCAGGTGCTCGTCCTCGTCGACGGCGCGCCCGCCCCCGGCTCGTTCTCCAACTCGGTGCCGCTCGGAACGATGACCACCGCCGGCGTCAAACGCATCGAAGTCGTCGAAGGCGGCGGCTCGACGCTCTATGGCGAGGGCGCGATCGGCGGCATCATCAACGTGATCACCGACGGCAAGAACGCGCCGTCGGCACTGCTCCAGTACGGCACGTTCGATGATGCGCTGCTTCGCGTCTCGGGCGGCGGCTTCACGCTCGAACGCATCGTCGCCAACGACACCTACGGCCTTCCGCCGAGCGCCGATCCGGCGACCGGGCTCTCCAACCCTGCGACCCGCTCGAACAGCGACTACGAGGCGACGAGCGCGCGGTACGGACTGGATCGCCGCGCCGGAGCCGTCCAAATCTCGCTGCGCGCATCGCTAGAGAGCGACAGCACCGGCGCAGCCGGGTACTTCCCGTCGCTCTCGACGACGAGCCGCGAAGACGACGTAAATCAGGGTGCGACGCTCGCTCTCTCGCACGCCGGCGCGCAGTCGCTCGCGACGCTGCAATTCGGCGGCACGCGCCAGCAGATCGCGTTTGCCTGCTTGAGCAGCGACCCGAACTGCGCGTTGCTCGACCCCGCGCTCTCGACGGAGTCGCGCAGCGATCTCTCGTTCCGCAACGTCGTTCACGGCGATTCGTCGCGCCTCATCTACGGCGCGGACTTCTCGCGCGGCGTCGTCCGCAGCGACGACGGCGCCGGCGACGTCACCTACGATGCGCTCGCGCAAGCCGCCGGGTACGCGCAAGAGAACTGGTCGACCCGCAACGCCGAGTTCTATGCCGGACTGCGTGCCGAACGCGACGGCTCGCTCGGCGGAGAGTATTCGCCTTCGGTCGGCGCGCGTTTCGATCTCGGCCGCGCGCTGACGCTCAAGGCCAATGCCGCGAACGCCTTTCGCGCGCCCAACGCGAGCGAGCTCTACTTTCCGGGGTACGGCAATCCGAATCTCGTTCCCGAGCGCGCGCGGGTCGGCGACCTCACGCTCGCCGACAGCGCGTTCCTCGGCGGCGCTTCGATCGGCTGGTTCACGAACGACACGCGCAACCTGATCGTCGCGAGCTGCATCCAGTATTGCCCGCCCACGGTTCCGCCGCCGAACCAGTACCCGGTCTATGCGCCGGAGAACGTCGCGCACTCGCTCGCGCAGGGCCTCACGCTCGAGGTCCACACCGTCCCGTATAACGGCATCACGACCTCGCTCGGCGTCACCGATCTCTACGAAGCGGTCGACCTGAGCGGAAACACCCGCTTGCCGAACGACCCGGTCTTCTCCGTCGACCTCGCCCTCGACGTCGCCGGCCCGGCGCGCGGCTGGTTCGCGGGCGCGGGTGCAATCGTGCGTTCGGTGGGCGCGAGCGGATACGTCGATCCGACACAGCCGCTGTTCTATCAGCCGGCGGCGTACACGACGGTCGACGCGCATGCGAGCGTGCGCGCCGGCACGCGCACCCTGCTCACGTTCCGCGGTTACAACCTGGGCAACGAGCGTTACGCCGCCGTCGGCGGATATCCGATGCCGGGCCGCACGCTGACCGTCGAGCTCTCGTCGCGGCCGTGACGCTGCGGCTGGCGGCGCTCGCGCTGCTCGCCGCCGGCGCGTGCGGGGCGAGCCTGCTCGCCGGCGGCAGCCCGCTCGCGCCGCACGACGTGTTCGCGGCGCTGCTCCACCCGCACGCGCCGGGCGACGCTGCCACGATCGTGTGGCAGTTGCGGCTGCCGCGCGTCGCGATCGCCGGCGTCGTCGGCGCGTCGCTCGGGCTCGGCGGTGCGCTCCTGCAGGGCCTGTTGCGCAATCCGCTGGTCGATCCGTACCTCACCGGCGTGAGCGCGGGAGCAGGCGCCGCGATCGCACTCGCCATCATCGCCGGTGTTTCACCCGCAGTGCTCCCCGCGCTCGGGTTTGCCGCCGGGCTCTCGACCGCCGTGCTGGTCGCCGCGCTCGCGCGGCGCGGAAGCGGTATCGACGCGAACCGCTTGATCCTCGCGGGCGTCTCGCTCTCCGCGCTCTTCTCCGCCGTCATCACCTTCGCGATCGCGCGCACCGCATCGCCCGACGCCGCGCAGCAGGTGCTGGCATGGCTGGCCGGCTCGATGGCCGGCCGCGGCTGGAGCGACCTGCTCTTTGCACTGCCGTACGCGGGCGCCGGCGCGCTGCTCGCGGCCGTCGCGATCCCCGCGCTCAACGCGCTCCGCATCGGCGACGTGCGCGCGCGAACGATCGGGCTCGACGTCGACCGCGCGCAATGGACGATCCTGGCCGCCGCGTCCCTGCTCGCCGCCGCGAGCGTCGTGCTGGCGGGCATGGTCGGCTTCATCGGTTTGATCGTGCCGCATCTGGCGCGCCGCTCGGTCGGGTCCGACGCGCGCGTGCTGCTGCCCGCGAGCGCGCTGCTCGGCGCCGCTCTGTGCGCAGTTGCCGACGCCGTCGCGCGCTCGATCGTCGCGCCGTCGGAGCTGCCCATCGGCGTGCTGCTCGCCTTCATCGGCGTGCCGGCGTTCCTCTATCTCTATTTGCAGCGGGAGCAGACCGCGTGATCGCGCTGCGCGGCGTTGCGATCGCAGCCGGCGGCCGCACGCTCGTCGAAGCGATCGATGCGCGCATCGGCGCGTGCGAGTTCACGGCGGTGCTGGGACCCAACGGCGTCGGAAAAACGACGCTCCTGCGCGCCATACGCGGACTGGCTCCGATCGCGCACGGCGAGATCGCGATCGACGGACGGCCGCTCGCGCAACTGACCGGCCTCGAACGCGCGCAGCGCATCGCCTTCGTCACCGCCGACGAGACGCTTACCGAAGCACTGACCGTGCGCGACGTCGTCGCACTCGGACGGTTTCCTCACCACCGCTGGTGGCAGTGGAACGAGACGCCGCACGACGGTGCGGCGATCGAACGCGCGCTGGCCGACGTCGGCATGAACCGCTATGGGGATCGGCTCTTCGGCACGCTCTCCAGCGGCGAGCGTCAGCGCGCGTGGATCGCGATGGGCCTCGCGCAAGCGACGCCGGTCCTCATGCTCGACGAACCGACGAGCCACCTCGACGTGCGCGTCGCGCACGAGTTGCTGGCGCTGCTGCGGCGTTTGGCCGCGGGCGGACGCACCATCGTCTGCGTGCTGCACGATCTCAACGACGCGGCGGCGTATGCCGACCGGCTGCTGCTCTTGGGCTGCGAGCGCATGCTCGCCTACGGCCGGCCGGAGGCGGTGCTGACCCCGCAGATCATCGAACGCGCCTACGGCATCGCGATGCAGCGCATCGACACGCCGCACGGACCGCGCATGCTTCCGGCAGCGCTACGTTGAGCGCTTGCGCTCGAGCAGCGCAATCTCGTCGCGAAGCTGAGCGAGCGCGACGGCGCGCGCACGCAGTCGCTCGAGCGGCATGGTCCGTCCGTTGGGGACGATGCCCTCTTGCATATCGAGAAAGAGAACGGCGGCGTTCGACCGCGTCGGCAGCAACAAGCTCATGCAACCGAAACTCCGCCGTCCAACGAGGCGGTTGCGACTACGGGTTCGGGGAGGCGGCGCGAACGTCCGACCCGAGGACCCAGCCCCGTTCGCCTCTCAGGGGACCGCTCACGATGACGACGCCGACCGCGTCGTCGGGAACGTCGACGTACTTCGACTGCACGAAGTTCGGATAGCACGTATCGACGACCGCACGCGTTCCCGGCGGAAGCAATCGCGCGTGCGGCAGCAGCGCGTGCATCTCGTCGAACGTGCCGCCTTCGTAGGATTTCAAACGGAAGCGCGAGTCCCAGACGAGCACGTCCGGGTCGTCGGTCCGGCCGTACAGCGCGACGTGATCGCCGTGGTGCAGCCGGCAATCGGCCGCCGCGGGCGCGGCCGCCAGCGCGACGAGCGCAAACGCGAGCAGCGCGCTACGCATCCGCATCGTCGGCCTCCGGCTCGTGCACGCGAATCGCCAGCACGGCCAAGTCGTCGCGCATCTGGTTACCGCCCAGCGCCTTGACTTTGGCGACGAGTTCGTCGGCGAGTGCCTGCGGCTGCGGATCGCTTGCGGCGATCAGATCCATCGCGCCGCGCTCGTGCAGCTGCTCGCCGTCGCGGCCGCGCGCTTCGGTGAGGCCGTCGGTGGCCAGCACGACGGTGTCTCCGTCTTCCAGGAAGACGGTCTTGGTGTCGAACGGCTCTTCCATCACGCCGAGGACGGGCCCCGTGACCGCGAGTTGCTGCACGGATTGGTAACGGCGAATGAAGGCCGAATCGTGCCCCGCGCTGGCATACCGGAGCTGCAAGGTTTCGGTGTCGAGCACGCCGACGAACATCGAGACGAACAGATACGGATTCTCGACCGTCTGCGAGAAAGCCGTGTTGAACTCCGCGAGCATCGCGCCCGGGTCGCGGCGGCGCAGCGCGATGCCGCGAATCGTGAATTTGATGAACGCCGTGAGGACGGCGGCGTCGACGCCCTTGCCGCTGACGTCGGCGATCACGAGCAGCGCGAGATTGCCGGAGAGCCGGTAGACGTCGAACACGTCGCCGCCGACGGCCAAGTGGCTGCTTGCCGAAAGGTACGCGCTGCCGACCTCGCAGTTCGGCAACGGCACGTGCTCGCTCCGGAACGCGCGCTGCAAGGTTTGCGTGATCGTGCGCTCCTCTTCGAGTTCGCTCGAAAGCCGCGAGCGGAAGCCGTTGAAAAGAATCGCGAGCAGGCCGAAGAGCGCCAGCCAAAACGTGCGGCCCCACGCGTTGGCATTGACCTGCTCTTGCGTGCTGTGCGCTAAACGCTCGCTTGCGCCGGCCAGCTTCGTGCGGATCTCTTCGCTCGTGCCGTTCTCGACGTCCGAAAAGGCCTTGTTATCCTTGTCGAGCTCGGGGCTCTGACGGCCGGGGTGCTCGAGGACCTGCGTCGCGATCTTCTGGCGCCAGTTGTTCTGGAGCGAAACGTAGTCGTCGAGCAGAGCCTCGGCCTCGCCGAGGTGCTCGCCGTCCAGGGCCGCACGCACGTTCGCTGCTTTGGCGTCGAAGGCGGCGCGCGCCGCCTCGTACTGATCGCGGTAGAACGGATCGCGCGTCTGCGAGAAGCCCCGGACCGAGTTTTCCTCGTCGATCTGGAGGCGGAGCATCTCTTCCAGGGCAAGCTGCGCTTGCACGATGCGCGACTGCGCGTCGAACGTCTGCGCGATATTTGCTCGCGTTTGGAAGGCGCCTTGGACCGCCACGATCAGGACGATGACGAGGAAGACCGTCCAAACCAGCGCGCCGGGTACGCGTCTCATCGACATTGGTAGCAGTACGGACCGCTAGGGGTCCCCATTCACCTTTCCGAACGTGCAGCAAGCCATGAGCTTGCAGCTGGATCCGGGCCTGTTCAAGTCCTACGACGTCCGCGGGATTTATCCGTCAGCGATCAACGACGACGTCGCCTACCGCATCGGACGCGCGTTCGTCGCGCTGCTCGGCGCAAAGCGGATCGTCGTGGGGCGCGACATGCGGCCGAGCGGCGTCCGGCTCTTCGAGGCCTTCGCGCGCGGCGCCACCGAGGCCGGGGCCGACGTCACCGACGTCGGCATGGTCTCCACCGACGCGCTCTACTTCGCGGTCGGAAAGTACGGATACGACGGCGGCGTGATGATCACGGCCTCGCACAACCCCGCGCAGTATAACGGCATGAAGTTCACGCGAGCGCGCGCCGAAGCGATCTCGCTCGAGAGCGGCCTCGGCCGGATGCGCGACGCGATCGCCTCGGGCGAGCTTGCGCCTGCCGCCTCCGCATTCGGAAAGATCGACCGGCGCAACATCCTCGACGACTTCGCAGAGCATTGCCTCTCGTTCGTCGACCGCTCGAAGATCAAGCCGTTCAAGATCGCGATCGATGCCGGCAACGGCATGGCCGGCGAGACGATCCCCTACGTTTTCAAACATCTGCCGTGTGAAGTCGTCCCGCTCTTCTTCGAGCTGGACGGGACGTTTCCAAACCATCCGGCGAGCCCGATCGAAGCCGAGAACATGATCGATTTGCAGGCCGCGGTGCGCAAGCACGGCTGCGATCTCGGCGTGGCCTTCGACGGCGACGCCGATCGCATGTTCATCGTCGACGAGCGCGGCGAGCTCATCGACGGCAGCACCGCGACGGCCCTCGTCGCGCTCAATACGATCAAGAAGCATCCGGGCGCGAAGATCCTGTACAACCTGATCTGCAGCCGCAGCGTCCCCGAACTCGTGCTCAAGGCCGGCGGCGTGCCGATTCGCTCGAAAGTCGGGCATTCGATCATCAAGAAGACGATGCGCGAAGAGGACGTCATTTTCGGCGGCGAGCATTCCGGGCATTTCTACTTCAAAGACAACTGGTACGCCGATTCGGGGATGATCGCGCTGATGCAGTGCCTCGAGCTCTTCAGCGAAGCGGGCGAGCCGGTGAGCCGGGTGATCGCACCGCTCGACACGCGCTTCCGCTCGGGCGAGATCAATTCGACCGTGAAAGACGCGGCCGCGAAACTCGCCGAGCTCGAAGCGCATTATAAAGATGCGGAGATCGATCACCTCGACGGCGTCACGATCTCCTATCCCTCGTGGTGGATGAACGTGCGCCCCTCCAACACCGAGCCGCTGCTTCGCCTCAACGTCGAGGGCGACACCAAAGACGAGATGGAACGTCACCGCGACGAAGCGCTCGCCGTCATCCGCGCGTAATCGATACGAAAGGAAGAGTCATGACGACCACCGACAGCCTGCATCACCGCACCCGGGTAAACCTTCCCGATACCGAGCGTCTACAGGTGGTCCAGCATCTGAACGCCTCGCTGGCGACCGCGCTCGATCTCAAGACGCAGGTCAAGCAGGCGCATTGGAACGTTGCCGGGCCGCAGTTCTATTCGCTGCACCTGCTCTTCGACAAGATTGCCGACGACGTCGACGAGGCGGTCGACCTGATCGCCGAGCGTGTGCTGCAACTGGGCGGCACCGCGCTGGGCACGGCCCGAATCGCGGCGCAGCACTCGATCCTGGGCGAGTATCCCCACCATGCCGTCGACGGTAAACAGCATCTCGAAGCGCTGACCGAGCGCATCGCGATCTTCGCCAACCACGTGCGCGACGCGATCGACGCGACGGGCACGCTCGGCGACGCCACGACCGCCGACATCTACACCGAAGTCTCTCGCGCAGCCGACAAGAACCTCTGGATGCTCGAGGCGCATCTGCGGACCACGTAGCCTGCCCGCATGAGCAGAGTCGACGCCGATGCAATGGCGCGATACGAGCAAACGCGCGACGAACTCGTCGCGCGTTTGAGCGTTATCGAGCCTCTGCTCGGAGACGAGCGGCGCAAAGCGCTGGGCCGCACGCGCAATCGTTTGAACCGCCGCTTCGTGCTCGCGGTGGTCGGCGAATTTTCGAGCGGCAAGTCGTTCTTGCTCAACGCGCTCCTCGAAAAGTTCCGGTACGAGGAGACGGCCGGCGGCGGACGCGCATTGGTCGGCCTGCTGGCGACCGACATCAACCCGTCGACGGCAACCATCACCGAGCTCGAGTACGGCGGCTCGGACGAGGCGGTCGCGATCTTCGAAGACGAGCGCCGCGAGCGCATTCCGCTCGACCGTCTCAACCGCTTCATCGCGGTCGGTTCGGGCGACGTCGGAACCCTGCATACCGCAACGACCGATCAACGCGACGCGCCCGTGCGCGTCGTCGTCAAGACCGACTCGCCGTTCCTGCAACGCGGGTTCATCGTCGCCGATACGCCCGGCTTGGCTTCGATCAACCCGGCGCACCGCCGTGCGACGTTGCAGTTCTTGCCCACCGCCGACGCCGTGCTCTACTTGATCGACACGCAGCAACCGTTCACGGAAGGCGACGCGTCGTTCCTGGGCATCGTTCGCCAGCACATCGACTCGATCTTCATCGTTCAGACGAAGATCGACTTGTGGCAAAACCCGCAGGGCGACGGGCGCCCCGCTTGGGAGCACGCCTACGAGCGCATCGCCGCGCTCGCCGCCGTTCACGCGCCGGGAACGTACGTCTACGCGCTCTCGGCACGCGAATACGTGGAGGGGCGCTTGGGCGGCGACGAGGCCCGCGTCGAGGCGAGCCGCTTCCCGCGTTTTCTCTCGGCGCTCGACGCATCGCTCATCAAACGAACGGGCCGGGCGCGCCTGCTGCGCGCTTCGCGGCGCATCGCCGCGCTGGTCGACGATCAGCGCACGCAGTATGACGCCGATCTCGCGATGCTGGCGCTCGACGACGTCGCGCTCGCGGCGCGCCGCAGCGAGCTCTTGCCGAAACTGCAGCAGCTCGACGACGGCTGCCGCAGCGAACGCGACGCGTTGCTCGGCCGCGGGCTGAGCGCGCGCACGACGCTCAACGAGCGCGGCAGCACGCTTGCCGAGGATCTCGAGCGGGCACTCGCCCAGAGCTTCGATACGGCCGATGTTTCGCGTTTGCGCGATCGCGCCCGCCTGCATATCATCGTCGATCGCGTGATCGCGCAGGTGACGGACGAGTTCGCGCGCTCGGTGGCGCGCAACGTGGCCGCCGATTTCGAAGCGGCGCTCGCGCGCTCCGAATCGCTCGTCTCTCTTCGCTGGGTGCCGAACGATGCCGCGGCTCGCGCCTTCGGATCCGAACCGGGTACGAGCTTGTGGGGAGGCGATCTGGCCTCGGCGATTGCGGCGACGATCGTGCTCGACGCGATCGGCGGCCCGGCGATCGGGCTGGTTCACGACATCGCCACGCGGTTCGCGTCGCGGCCGCCCGGCGGGTACATGAAACGCGAGCTGATCGCCGATCTGCGCGCCGAGGTATTTCCCCGCTTCCGCACCGAGGTGCTGGCGTTCGCCGGGCGCGTCGGTGCGCGTTTGCAGGCGATCTACGACGATCTTTCGCAAGCGCTCGCGGCTGCCGTGGTCGAACGGCGCGATGCCGGGATCGGCAGCATCGACCGGGCGCTCGCCGCGCATCGTAACGGGCAGAGCGACGCTGCGAGCGTGCGTCTCCAGCACGCCCTCGCAACGCTCGCGCAGGAGCGCGACGCCGTTGCCGCCGTCGTGGCGCGGTTCATGGATCGCGACGAAGAGATCGAAACCGCCGATCCCGGATCGCAGACCGTTCGCATGGCGCACGAAGGCGCGGCATCGTTCGATTCGCAGGATTACAACCGCGGACTGCGCCCGTCGCGCTGGCGCGTCGCGGTGCTCGGCGCGTTACGTCGCGGAAAGTCCAGCTTGATCAACGCCATCGCGGGACGCACCGTGCTGACCGACGACGTCGCCGGCAGCGCGCGCTTCCCGATTCACGTGCGCTACGGGGAACGCGAGACCGCGTACGCGCTCGGCGACGGAGGCGAGTGGCGCGAGATTCCGTTCGCGAGCGCCACCGCCGAAGCGGCCAACGCTCCCGTCCTCGTGCTGGTACCTTGGTCGCTTCCGAGCGAGCTCGTGCTCGTCCATGCGCCGGCTTTCGACTCGGGCGATCCGTCGGCCGAAGACGTGAACGTCGCGGTCGCCTCGCATGCAAGCGAGATCCTCTGCCTCTTCTCGCGACAACTCTCCGATCGCGAGCTCACGCTGTACGAGCGCGTCGCAGAGTTCCACAAGCCGATGCTCTTCGCGCATACGATCGCCGACAACGAAGCACAAAGCGAGCGTCGCCACGTCGTGGAACTCGCGCAAACCTATCTGCGCGAGCGCAACATCACGGCCGAGCGCATCTTCGTCGTCTCGGCGCACGAGTACGGCGAGGCCAAGGAGCAGCGCCGCGCCGCCGCCGGCTGGAATGAGTTCGAAGCGCTGAAAACAACGGTCGAATCGCACGCCGAAGCACACATGGCGCGCCTTGAGCGGCTGCGCCGCGTCGCCGACGAGGCGAACGGCGTACCCACAGCGCCCGCTAAGCAGACAGAGCAACGAGCGGGCCTCCTTTCGCGACTCTTTGGCAAGGGGCGCTGACGGAAGCGGCGTCGAACGAAGGCAGCCGGTTATGAGCATGACGCTTGGGCCAGCCCTTCTCGCGGTCGGCGACGGTACGTCGACGTATGGGCGCCTAGCCATCGACGGCGGACGCATCGAGGCCGTACTTCCGGCCGACGGGCCTTCCGATTATCCGCTTCCGCCGGGCAGCAGCATCGCACCCGGCCTGATCGACGTACACACCAACGGCGCCGGCGATCTGCTCTTCAATCGCGATCACGGACATGCCGTGCCGCTCGCCGCGCGCGAATACGCGCGCATGGGCGCGACCGGCTTCGTCGCCAGCGTGATGACCGCCCCGTTCGAGTCGATGCTGCACGCGGCGTCGGATATCATCGACGCGGCGCACGATCTCGAAGAAGACGACCCGAGCGGCGCGCGCTGCCTGGGCGTGCATTTCGAAGGACCGTTCCTCAATCCCAAGTTCCGCGGCGTGCATCGTTCGGAGTGGCTGATTCCCGCATCCGCGGATCACGCGAAAGAGATGGTCGATGCCTGCAAGGGCGGCTTGTTGCTCGTCACGCTCGCACCCGAGGTCGACGGCGCCGCCGATGCAATGCGCGTCTTTCTCGCGCACGGCGTCGTTTGCTCGGCCGGCCACACCAGCGCGCGCTATCGCGAAGGCATGCTCGCGATCGGTCTGGGCGTGCGCTCGCTCACGCATGCGTTCAACGGCATGCCGCCGCTGATCCATCGCGATCCTTCGATCCTTGCCGCTTTCATTCAAGACCGCCGGACGCTCGTGCAAGTCATCAGCGACGGGTATCACGTCTCGCCGGTCATGGTCGACATTCTGTATCGCACGGTCGGCGACCGCATCGTGCTCGCCACCGACGTCATGCCCCCCGCCGATCCGGGCTACCATATCGAGGGCGGCGTGATGCGCAGCGCCGACGGAACGATCGCGGGCAGCGCTCTACGCATCGATCAAGCCGTTCGCAACTACATGTCGTACGCGGAGATTTCGTTCGCACAGGCCGTCGTCGCCGCGACGCACGCTCCGGCGAAGCTCCTGCGACTCGATCACGAGATGGGTCGCATCGCGACGGGCATGCGTGCGGATCTCTCGTTCTGGGACGAGGATTACAACATTCTCGGAACCATGGTCGCGGGGACGGCCGTCTACGGCCTGCGCTCGGACGTGCCGCTCGCGCCCTCAGCCTAGCGGCAGCGGCGCTCGATCTCGGCGCGCAGCAGGCCGTTCGCCATCCGCATCTCGGCCAGCGCGTTCATCGCCCCCGCCAAAACGAGCACCGCTCCGGCGACGGTGGTGATGGTCGGCAGAATCACGAGCTGCGGCAGCACGACGGTCAGCGCGACGAGCAGGCTGCTCACCACGAAACACGCGATCGACCCGTAGAGAAAGCCCATCGCGCGCTCGAGCGCCATCGAGCGCCGCCGATACAGGTCGAGCTGCCCGATCACGAACTCGCGTTCGGCGGGCGCAGTCGTCGATTCGAGCTCGACGATCAGCGCCCGCGCCCGGTCGACGATCCGGCCGACGCGCACTTGCGCCGAACTGAGCAGGTTCCCGCACGCGAGAATGAAGATGGCCGGGGTGATCATCTGCGAGATGATCCCGACCGCTTCTTGCGTCTGATGGAGGTACGGCGCTAACCACACGCACGGGTCATTCGCGCGGCAGGTTGCGAAACGCCTGCGGCGGTATAGGCGCAAGGCTATGTATGAATCCAAGCTCTATGAAACGTACGCGGATGCCGATAAGGCGGTCGAGCGTCTCCACGCGCTCGGCTTCGGTCAAGACGCGATCAGCGTGGTCGTGAACCCCGACCAGCTGCCCGACGCCGACAAGCAAATGGGGAACGACGGTGCCGCCGTCGGCGGCGCGCTCGGCGCGATTCTTGCCGCGGCCGTCGCGATCGGCGCGACCGGCGGCGCGGCCGCACCGCTGGTTGCGGGTCCGCTCGTCGCCTTGTTGGCCGGCAGCGCCGGCGTCGGATTGATCGGCGGCAGCATCTTCGGCGGCTTGCTCGAGCTTGGCTTGCAAGCCGACGACGTTCGTAACGCGCTCGATCACGGCGGCGTGCTCGTCGCCGTCAAGGTCGCGTCGGACGACGAACGCGCGAAGGTGAAGGCCGCGCTCTAACCCTGAACGTTCGCGGCTGCCGACGCTTTCCGGTCGGCGGCCGCCGAACGCAGCATGGAGAACGCAGCATAGACCACGACGACGATCACCAGCCAGCGCACCGCGGTGATCGGCAACGACTTCACGATGAACGCGGCGATCAGCACGCCGGGGATGCCGCCGAGCGTCAGGCCGAGGGCCGCCTTGAGCGCGTACGCGTCGAACTTTATGAACCGGAAGCTGGCGGCCGGCATCAGGAACGCGCACGATCCCATCATGATCGGAAACGCGGCCTTCGGGTCCATCCCGAGCAGACCCACCATGATCATGGCCGGTGCGTAGAGACCGATGCCGATCGTCATGAGCGCACCTAGAAAGAAGTTGGCGACGATGCCGACGATCAGGCTCGAACCGCTCAAGCCGAGCGCGGTTCCGCCGCCGGGCAGAATGCTGAGGTTCTTCATCACGAACAGCACCGCCGCGACGAGCAGCGCGCCGCCCATGCCGATCTGCACGTAGCGCCGCGGCCAGCGCGCGACGAGTCCGGCGCCGAGCCATGCGCCGAGCACGGCCGCTACGATCAGCGCGACGAGCGTGAGCGGATCGACGCTCACGATCGCGATGAACGCGAAGGCTTCCACGATCGTCGGCAACGTGTGGCCGATGTTGAGCGTGCCGGGGATCTTCTCGTCCGGCACGAGCTTGAACATCTTGAAGAGCGAGGTCGTAGGCGCGAACGATCCGATGCCGAGCGTATCGAAGAAGTCGGTCACGAAGCCGATCCCGAGGTCGATCGGGCCCGGCCCCTTCACGCCTCCCGCCTTGCGGATCGCGAGAATCCACACGACCGCAAAAATGAAACCAAGAGCAGCCAGGGCCCAGAGCAGCAGCGTGATGACGTTCATGGCGTCCCCTCGTTCGCCCAGCGCCCCCGGCGGCCTCCTGGACGCCTACGGTGACGCTTGCACGCTCGAGAGCGTGAACCCGATCCGGTTCTCGATCGGCCGATGCAGCGGGCGCGTGGCTACGAAGTGGATGACGCCGCCGACGACGAGCCAATAGGCGCCGCGTTGGCCGAAGTGAATCTCGTAGGTGGCGCTCGTGCGATAGTCGCCCCACGACGACGGGATGCCGAAGGTCATGCTGCAGAAGCGCTGCGCGGCATCGTTCACAATGACGGATTGCAGCGGATAGCCGCGCTGCGGATCGCGCGGCGTCGCGCGCAGGGCCCGGCCCGGCGTTCCGTCCGGGCACGCCGTCGCGCCGCCGTCGCTGAGAGTGTAATAGGCGGGAGCAAGCGCGCTGACGACGGCGATAACCGGCAAATCGCCGCTGGGCGCCGGTGACGCCGGCGGCGAAGGCGTCGCACCCGGAAGACCGGCAAAGAGATTGTTGGCTTCGATGCGCCCGCGCACGAAGGCTTCGACGCCGCGCCAGGTGGGATCGAAGAACACGCCGTCGATCGTCGCGACCGGCGCATCGCCGACGCTCACCGCCGCGGTACCGAGCGGCGGATGACTCGTCGCGTGAAAGATCAGGGTCGAAGGCTCGGGATCGCTATCGAGCGTGAGCTGCTCGGTGCCGTTCCGATCGGCGGAGACGCGCAACGTTCCGGCGTCGCTCTGCAACGTCTCGTCGAACGTGACGACCGAAGGCACCGCGAGGGACTGCATCGTCGCGACGGCGGTAGCGTACAACGCGGCCGGCGCGAGCATCTACCGGACGGCGGCGGCGTTGAAGTACGACGCGCGCGGGTGATGGATCACGATGGCCGCCGTCGACTGCTCGGGCACGATCTGAAACGCCTCGGTGAGTTCCACGCCGATGCGCTCCTGCGCGTCGAGCACCCGGAAGGCCGTCTCGTGCTGCGAGAGATCGGGACACGCGCCATAGCCCCACGAGTACCGCTTGCCGCGCTCGGCATCCAGCCGCAACTCGGTGCGAATGCGGCGGTGCGTCCACTCCGCCAGCGCCTCGGCCGATTGTACCGTAAAGCCGTGCAAAAAATACGACTCGCTGTAATCGCCCGCGGCCTGCAGGGCTTCGGTTCGCTCTGCCGCCGCGCGGCCCACCGTCACGACCTGTAGCGCAACCACGTCGATCGCGAGGCCTTCATGCGGCTCGCGCAGGTAATCGGCGAGACACAGATGCTCGCCGCCGGCCTGCCGCGTAAAGGCAAAACGTGCGATCTCGCGCGCGCGGTCCTGCGGGTCGTAGAGCACGACGTCGTTCCCGATGCCGGCGGCCGGATAGTAGCCGTAGGCGACCTTCGGAAACAACAATCCGCCGGCAGCCGACTCTTCTTGATAGCGATGCAGGCGCGGTCCGAACTCGTCGCGCACGAGCGTTTCGAACGCGTCGCCCTTGGTGTTGCTCGCTCCCCACGAGAGCCGGTACAAGCTCTTGAGATCGAAGCACGGCCATAGTTCGCGGACGTCGACCGCCTCGAGCGTCCGCGCGCCCCAAAACGGCGGTTCCGGAACCTCGGCGCGTTCGGACTTGACCGCCGAGATCGACGGCTCGGCGACGGCAACCGCCGCCGCGCCGCGCATCTTGTCGCGCTGCGCAAACGCTTCGGTGCGCGCGCGTTCGACGAACGTCCGGCGCACGTGCGGATCGCTGGTGAGGCGATCCATGATCTCCAGCCCCTCGAACGCATCCTTGGCGTAGAAGAGCCCCGGCTCGAAGAACCGCTCGCCCTCGTCGAGCAGGGCGATGCGCCGGCCGAAATCCCGGTTGATCGCCGCGCCGCCGATGATGACGGGGAAGGCAAGACCGCGCGCGTCTTGCTCTTGAACGCAGATCGGCATCTGCTTGCTGGTCGACACCAGCAGAGCGGAGAGCCCGATCGCGTCGGCGTTGACCTCGACGGCTTTCTCGAGAATCGTCTGCATCGGCACCTGCTTGCCCAGATCGTAGACCGTGTATCCGTTGTTCGTCAGAATCGTGTTGACCAGGTTCTTGCCGATATCGTGGACGTCTCCGAAGACCGTGGCCAGCACGACCGTGCCTTTGGTCGTGCCTTCTTTCTTCTCGAGAAACTGCTCGAGGTGCGCGACCGCGCGCTTCATCACTTCGGCCGACTGCAAGACGAAGGGCAGGATCAGTTCGCCGGCGCCGAAGCGATCGCCGACGTCTTTCATCGCCGGCAGCAAGATCTCGTTGAGCACCTCGACCGGGCCACGCTCCTGCAGCGCGAGATCGATCTTCCGCTCGATGCCGTCCTTGCGGCGGCGCAGCACGGCATGATGAATCTGTTCGGCAATGGGAAGGCTCGCATCCGCGTCTTCGGTCTCGCCCTTGGACGAGCTCGCGGAAACCGCGGCATCGAAGTGCTCGATCACGCGCGCGAGCGCATCGGGACGGCGATTGAAGATGAGGTCGTCGCACAGCTCGCGCACGCCGGCGTCGATCTCGCCGTACGGCGTGATCTCCTTGGCGTGGACGAGCGCGAGGTCGAGCCCGGCTTCCACGCAATGATGCAGAAAGATCGAGTTGAGCGCGGCGCGCGCGGCGGGCTTGAGCCCGAACGACACGTTCGAGACGCCGAGCGAGGTGAGAACGCCGGGCAGCTCGCGTTTGATCGCGCGAATTCCGTCGATCGTCGCGACCGCGGAGTCCGAGAACTCCGCATCGCCGGTCGCGAGCGTAAACGTGAGATCGTCGAAGATCAGCGCGCCGGGCGGGAGGCCGTACTCGCCGACCGCGATGTCGTAGATGCGCTTCGCGACTTCGACCTTGCGTTCGACCGTCTTCGCCATACCGGCTTCGTCGATCGTCAATGCGACGACGGCCGCGCCGTGCTCGAGCGCGAGCGGCAACACCGTATCCATCTTCGCGCGTCCGGCCTCGAGATTGATCGAATTGAGGATCGCGCGCCCAGGGTAGTTCTCGAGCGCGACCTGCATCACGCGCGGCTCCGTCGAGTCGATCATCAGGGGAGCTTCGATCGACTGCGCGAGACGCCGCACGAGTTCGCGCATCTGTGCGTCCTCATCGGTGCGCTCGGTGAGCGCGCAGCACACGTCGAGTACGTGCGCGCCGCCCTCGACCTGCTCGCGCGCGACCAGGATGATCTCGTCGTAGTCGTCCTCGAGCAGCAAGCGCTTGATCTTGCGCGAGCCTTGGCTGTTGATGCGTTCGCCCACGAGCAGCGGTCGCGGTTCCTGCTCCAAGCTCGCCGACGTCATTGCGCTGGCGACATATTGCGGCTCGTTCAGAGACTCCACGGAAACGACGCGTCCCCGAATGCCGTCGGATTCCAGCGCGTCCAGCGCTTCGCGGAGTTTCGCAATATGATCGGGGGTGGAGCCGCAGCAGCCGCCGATGACGTTGACGTGGAACTCACGCACGAATTCGGCGAGCTCGCGGGCGAGCTCGTCGGGCGTCTCCGGATAGATCGTCTCGCCTTTGGGGCCCATCAGCGGCAAGCCCGCGTTAGGGATCACGCTGACGAAACAGCGCGAATGCTCCGCGAGGTAGCGTACGGAATCGCGCATCTGCGAGGGACCCGTCGAACAGTTCAAACCGATGACGTCGACGGGCAGCGCGTCGAGCGTCGCGGTGATCGCGCGGACGTCGGTGCCGAGCAGCATACGCCCCTCGGTGATCAGCGTCGGCTGCGCCTGAATCGGCACGCGACGCATGCCGCGGCCGAACTCGCGCACGATACCCGCAATCGCCGCTTTGAGTTCGAGCAGGTCTTGCATCGTTTCGAGCAACAGCAGATCGGCGCCGCCGTCGATGAGCGCGCGCGCCTGCTCGCCGTACAGCGCGGCCAGCTCTTCGAAGGTGATCTTCGAGAGCGACGGATCGGACGACGAGGGCAGCATGCCCGTCGGACCCATCGAACCGGCGACGAAGCGCGGGCGATCCGGCGTCGCCACGGCATCGCACGCTTCGCGCGCGAGTTTGGCGGCAGCGTAGTTGATCTCGTAGGTCTTCTCGCCGAGCCCGTACTCGTCGAGTTTCAACCGCGTTGCGGTGAATGAATCGGTCTCGACGACATCGGCGCCGGCGCGCAAATAGTCGAGGTGGATTTCGCGGATCACGTCGGGACGCGAAAGCACGAGCGCTTCGTTACAACCGAAGGCGCGCTCGCCGCCGAAATCGGCAGCCGATAGCTCGCGGGCCATGAGCTGGGTGCCCATCGCGCCGTCATAGAGGAGGACCCGCTCGCGAAGCAGGTGCAGGTAGTCGCGCAATTAGGTTCGTGTACTCGCTTGTTCGATGGCGAAGTCGGCCGCTACGCGGATCGCTCCGACCGCACGGCCTGCCCGATTATACACGACCGGGCGCGAAAACGCCTCGATTTCCGTCGATTGCGCGGTCTCCACCCCCAGCGCGCGCAGAGCCGCCATCGTGACCGGCGGGCGGGCCCGGCTGCCGGTCCCGTCGACGATTTTGGCGGCAAATCCCAGGCCGCGCGTCATCACGCCGACGCCGTGAACGCCTTCGGCCCCCACCTTGCAGACCACCGCTCCGCCCGCCGCCTGCATCAGGACGGTATCGAACGTGCCCGTTCCCGCCACGTACTCCGGGTGCGAGACCATCGCATCGCGGACGACCAGCAGCGCCATGGCATCGCGCGACGCGAGCTCCGAGAGCGTCGCAAAGCGCGCGAACGCCGTCGCCGCGCGGCGCATCGACGTGGCATATACGGGGATGCCGCAGCCGTCGACGCCCAACGGCCACGCGGACGGGTCATCGTCCGACATGCGCGCGCAGAAGGCGAGAATCTGCTGCTGGACGGGGTTCGTCAGCTCCATGTACGTCGCCGGATCCGAGCCGATGACCTTGCACATCGCGAGAATGCCGGCATGCTTTCCGCTGCAGTTGTTGTGCAACGCGGTCGGCGTTCGGCCGGAGCGAAGCATCGCGTGCGCCGTGGGCTCGTCGTACGGGAGATGCGACCCGCATTGCAACGCCGATTCGTCCATCCCGATCTTCTGAAGGATCGAAGCGACGGCTTCGACGTGGAACGGCTCGCCGCTATGCGAAGCGCACATCACCGCGATCTCGCGCATGTCTAGATCGAAGGCTTCCCGTACTCCCGCTTCGATCGCCGCCGCCGCGATGAACGGCTTGGCGGTGGAGCGCAGAAAGACGGGCGTCTCGATATCGCCGCTTCCGAACGCAACGTGACCGCGTGCATCGGCGATGCACGCGATCACCTCGTGGACGGATTCAACCACACCGCCGCGTGAGACGTGGACCTGCATCTAGGCGAGGGCAGGTTCGACGACGACCGCCTCTTGCTCGGCGAAGACGGGGTTGCTCAGGTAGCGCTCGCCCGTATCGCAGCCGATCGTCACGATCGTCTTTCCGGCCATCTCCGGTCGCGCCGCCACCGCGAGCGCCGCCCAGAGGTTTGCGCCGGCCGAGATGCCGACGAGCATGCCTTCCTCGCGAGCAGCGCGGCGCGCCGTCGCGATCGCATCGGCGTCGGTCACGCGAATCACTTCGTCGTACACGCCGGTGTCGAGAATCTTCGGGACGAAGCCGGTACCCGTGCCCTGGATCTTGTGCGGTCCCGGCGTGCCGCCCGAGAGCACCGGAGAGGCGTCGGGTTCGCCGGCGATCACGCGCACCCCGGGCTTGCGGCTCTTGAGTACCTCGCCGACGCCCGTGATCGTGCCGCCCGTACCGACCATCGCAACGAAAACGTCGACGGCGCCGTCGGTATCGCGCCAAATCTCTTCGGCGGTCGTGCGACGGTGAATCTCGGGGTTGGCCGCGTTCTCGAACTGCTGCGGCACGAAATACTTCGAGGGCGCCGTTTGGTAGATCTCGCCGGCTCTGGCGATCGCACCCTTCATGCCCTCGGCACCCGGCGTGAGCACGACTTGGGCGCCGTAGGCTTTGAGCAGATTGCGGCGTTCGATCGTCATGGTTTCGGGCATCACGAGGATGCACTGGTAGCCTTTGGCGGCGGCGACGAACGCCAGCGCGATGCCGGTGTTGCCGCTGGTCGGTTCGAGAATCTTCATCGCGGGCAGCAGACGGCCGTCGCGCTCGGCGGCTTCGATCATCGAGACGCCGATCCGGTCCTTCACCGAGCCGGCCGGGTTGAACGACTCCATCTTCACGAGAACCGTCCCCGGCAGGCCCTTGTTCAACCGGGGAATCTTGACGAGCGGCGTGTTGCCGAACGTATCGGCCAGATTGTCATAGATGCGTGCCATAGTATCTGTATAGAACCCCTTCGAGCGGCAAAAGAGTTTTCGCCCGCCGCGCGGCGAACACCCGTTCGTCCATCGTGTTTATCCTTCGCGAGCGTTCGCTGTACGTCGAGGCCGCCGATCTGTGGATCGACAGCATGGCTTCGCGTGAGCGCTGCTACGTTTCGCACGGCCACAGCGATCACGCGCGCGAGCACCGGTCGATCGTCGCGACTCCGAACACCGCCGCCATCTGCCGCGCCCGCTTTTCGCGGCGCAAGGAGCGCACGCAGCTCTCGCTCATCGAGAGCAGTGCTCCCGTGCGTCCGCCGGTCACGTTCGACGAACGCCCGTTCAACGAGCCGTGGACCGAGGGCGATCACCGGTTCACCCTGTTCTCCGCGGGGCACGTGCTCGGCAGCTCGCAACTGCTCGTGGAAGGCGAACGCGGATCGTTCGTCTATACCGGCGACTTCAAACTGGCGCCGTCGCGCACGGCCGAACCGCCCGAGGTCAAGCGTTGCGACGTCGTGCTGATGGAATGCACCTACGGCCGCCCGCACTACGTCTTTCCGGACCGCGCGGAGGTCGAGGGGCAGATGATTGCGTTTGCGCGCGAGACGCTCGAATCGGGCGGCGTGCCGGTCTTCTTCGCCTATTCGCTCGGCAAAGCGCAAGAGGCGATGGCGATTCTCGGCGGCGCCGGGCTCCCGCTCACCGTGCACGGCGCGATCGACACGATGTCGCGCGTCTACGAACAGTGCGGGGTCGCGCTGCCGCCGTTCGCACGCTACGACGCAGCGACGTTCGATACGGCGAGCGTTCTGCTCTGGCCGCCGGGCGGTAAGCAGTTGCCGAAGGCGCTCCGCGACCGCCACGTGCGCACCGCGATGCTCACCGGCTGGTCGCTCGATCGCGGCGCCTTCTTTCGCTACGGCGCGAGCACCGGCTTCGCGCTCTCCGACCACGCCGATTACCCGTCGCTGCTCGCCTACATCGAACGCGCGCAGCCCAAGAAGGTGCTCCTCAACCACGGCTGGCGCGACTTCGTCTATCGCCTGCGCTCGCTCGGCATCGACGCCGAGTATCTCGAGGAACACGCGCAACTCACGCTGTTTTAGCCGCTAAGCCACGGCGCCGGGGAGGATGCTCTCGAGCGCTCACGGCGTATGTAGCGGCATGCACAGACGCCCGCTCTTCGCCGCAGCCGTCGCCGCCTTGCTCGCGCAATCGGCGCTGCCCGCTCCCGCCCAAACCAGCGCCCCGACGATCGACGACGCCGTCGCCGCGATCCGCGCCTACGCCCCCATCGCGCTTGCCGAACAAGGGGCGCCCGGCATGTCGGTCACGATCACGGATACGGGGCATACCATCGCCGTGATCACCGCGGGCTTCGCCGACGTCGCCTCGCAGACGCCCGTGACCGAGAACACGCGCTTCCCGATCGGCTCGATCAGCAAGTCGATGACCGCGCTTGCGCTCTTGCGCCTGCACGATCGCGGCCTGGTCGATCTCAACGCGCCCGTCACCACCTATCTTCCATGGTGGAAACTCGGCGGCGCCACCAAGCCGATTCTCGTTCACGAACTCCTCTCGCATACGGCCGGAGTGCCCGACGACTTCACGTACGCGGCGACGGGCTTTGCGCTCGCGGCGCTGCGCGGCGCGCCGCAGCTCTTCCCCGCCGGAACCGCATGGTCGTATTCGAACGACGGTTACGCGACCGTCGGCGAGATCGTCGCCGCGCGCAGCGGAAGTTCGTGGCAGGACGCGATCGAACGCAGCGTCTTCGCGCCGCTCGGCATGAACGCGTCGTCGGCGGTGTTCACACCGGCGCTCATGAGCGATGTTGCGACAGGCTACCTGATACGCGATACCGACGTCGCGCTGCCCACGCACCCTGCGCTCATGCCCGCCCAGAAGATCGACTTCGTGGATGCCGCGGGCTCGGTGATCTCGACCCCGCACGACATGGCGGCGTACGTCCGCTTCTATCTCAACGGCGGTAAGGCCGACGACGGCACGCAACTGCTGGCCCCGGCGACGTTCGCGGCGATGACGAACGCCGACTCGCTCGCAAACGGGAAGCCCGCCGGCGCTGCCCGGCCCGAGCTCGACGAATGGCCGGAGTTCTACACGCAATATGGGTTCGGGCTCGGCATCTTTCACACCAATGGCGATCACTTGATCGGCCACACCGGCGGGATCTCCGGTTATACCGCATGCATGCAGGCGAATCTCACGCGCGGCTTCGGCGTGATCGCGATGTCGAATCTCGTGGAAGCGCCGCTCCATCCGTGTCAGATCGTCAAATATGCGATGGCGGTCTTACGCGCCCAACGCTTGGGAGAGCCGCTCCCCAAACCACCGGAGGGTCCACCGATTCCGGCGCCCGTCGTTAAGAACGCCGACTACACGGGGACCTACCAAGGCCGGGATCGCGCGGTCGTCGTGAGCGAGGAGGGCGGGAGACTCGTGCTTGCCGACGGCGGGAAGAACTATCAATTGCAGCCGAACGGCGACGATCTCTTTTGGACCGACGATCCCGCGCTGCCCGTCTATTTCGTGGCGTTCGGGCGCAACGGTAAAGGTGCGGTCGACTCGTTCACGAGCGGCAGCCGTTTCTTCGCCGGCGCGCAGTACGCGGGGCCGAAGCACTGGGCATCGCCGCCCGGCTCCGAACGCTTGGCCGGGCGCTACGAGGGCTGGATCTGGGGCTCGCCGCTGGTGGTCCGGATCGTCGTGGTCAAAGGACAACTCACCGTCGACGGCATCCAGCCCCTGGTCGCAAAGGGCGGCGTCTTTCGGCTCGGCCATTCAACCGTGCGCTTCGACACGCCCGCGGCCGGGAAAATGCAGCGCATGTGGATCGACGGTGGCGACCTCTATCGCGTAGAATTGCCGTAGCCATGAAGCTTCCGTTTTACCAGGTCGACGTCTTTACGTCCGAACGCTTCGGCGGGAATCCGCTTGCGGTGTTCCTCGAGGCCGACGATCTCGACGAACTCACGATGCAGAAGATCGCGCGCGAGATGAACCTCTCGGAGACGACCTTCGTACTGCGCCCCGCGAGCACCGAATCGATCGCCAACGTGCGCGTCTTTACGCCTGGGCGCGAACTCCCGTTCGCCGGCCACCCGACGATCGGCACGGCTTTCGTGCTCGACCGCCTCGGGAAGATTCCCGGCAATGAATTCGCCTTCGACATGGCGGTCGGAACGGTTCCGATTCGGCGCGACGGCGACCGCTTTTGGATGACGCCGCCGCCGGCCGAGCCGATCGGCGGCGCCTTCGACCGCGCCGCCGTGGCCAACGCGCTCGGCCTGCCGACCTCGGCAGTGATGAATCCGCCGCAACTCTTCGGCGGACGCGGCGTCACGTTTCTGTGCGTGCTGCTCGACACGCAAGCCAACGTCGATTGGGTGATGCTGGATCGCAACGATCTCGCGCGCGCCTGCGGCGACGAAGCCGGCGCCGGGAACATCCTCGTATTCTCGTACATGGCGGGTACCGCATACGCGCGCATGTTCGCCGATCTCGAAAGCAACATCGGCGAGGATCCGGCCACGGGGTCGGCGGTTGCGCCGCTCTGTGCATCGCTCGCGCAGTGGCGCGTCGTCGACCAGTCGCGCACCTCACTCACCGTCGAACAAGGCACGCAGATGGGCCGGCAAAGCCATCTCTACGCGCAGTTCGCAATCGAGCACACCACCGTGCAGCACGTTACGGTCGGCGGCTCGTGCGTTCCGGTGTTCGAATCCGTCTTGGAGCTGTGAGAGGCTCCGCTAATCGACGCCGATATCCCAGAGTAAGCCGAGGTCCTTCTTCGAGAAGGTCTTGAAGGCGATCAGCGTTTCGGTGCTTTCGATGCCGTCGAGCGCGGCCAGGCCTTCGGTCACCAGATCGTTGAGTTGGTCGTGCTCGCGCACGCGGGCGATTGCGACGATGTCGAACGGACCGGCGACCGAGTAGACTTCTGCAACGCCGTCGATGGCCAACAGGTCGTCGGCGATCGACTTGAGCCGCCCGCGTTCGACGTTCATCAGGATAAAAGCCGTTACCATGGGAATAGCCGTTCGTACCTATGCGACCATTCGCCTACGTTGCGAACGCCGCCGGCGCGCGAAGCGGGAAACTCGAGAAGATCGCCGCGATCGCCGACTACCTGCGGACGCTCTCCGACGCGGACCTCGCGCCGGCCGCGCGCTTCTTCACCGGTAATCCGTTCGCGGCGCGCGACGAACGCAGCCTCGGCATCGGCGGCCGCACGCTGGTTGCGGTGGCCAAGCGCGTGTGGGGCTTCGACGACGCGGCGCTGTCGGCTCGCTACCGCGACACCGGCGACCTCGGCACCGCGCTCGGACCGCTCGTACGCCCGCCCTCCGAACTGCAGCTCTTCGCAGCGCAGCCCCTGACGCCGTCGAGCTTGTTCGCGGCATTCGAGCGGATCGCCGAGAGCGGCGGCAAGAACGCCGCCAAGCGCCGCGAGGCCATCCTGGAAGAGATTCTTCGCGCGTGCAGCGATCCGATCGAAGCCGCGTTCGTCGTGAAGATCATCACCGGCGATTTGCGCATCGGTCTGCGCGACGGGCTCGTTCACGACGCGATCGCGCAGGCATTCACGGCGCCGCCCGAGGACGTGCGCCGTGCCGTCATGGCGAGCGGCGACGTCGGCGCCGCCGCCGTTGCGGCGCGTCACGGCCGTCTGGCGGAGATTCGCGTCGCCTACGGAACGCCCGTCGGGTTCATGCTGGCGTCGCCGATTCCATTCGGCCGGTCGTATCCCGATCTCGCGAGCAACGCCTGGATCAGCGAAGAGAAGTACGACGGTATCCGCGCGCAGGCGCACGTGACCGCATCGGGCGCGCAGCTCTTCTCGCGAACGCTCAACGCGATCACGCACTCCTATCCGGAGATCGCGCAAGCGCTCGAAGGCGCCGGGCATGAGATGATCCTCGACGGCGAGATCATCGCGTTCCGCGACGGAAAGCCGCTGCCGTTTCGCACGCTGCAGGCACGACTGCAGCGCAAGGAGATCGACGCGGATCTGCTTGCGGACGTACCGTTACGGTACGTCGTCTTCGACCTGCTGGCGCTCGACGGCGAGTTCCTCATCGACCTTCCGCTGCTCGAACGCCGCGAACGGCTCGCCGGGGCGCTGACGCCGTCCGAGCGCATCGCGATCGCGCCCTTTGACGCACTCGAGGCGGGCTCGTCCGCCGACGACATCAACGAGCGCTACGAGCGCGCGCGCATCCGCGGCCACGAAGGCGTGATGTTCAAACGCGCGGATGCACCGTACGCGCCGGGCCGGCGAGGAAAGTGGTGGCTCAAGCTCAAGCGCGAGCTTTCGACGCTCGACGTGGCGGTCGTCGCGGTGGAGTGGGGGCACGGCAAGCGCGCCAAGGTCCTCTCCGACTACACCTTCGCGGTGCGCGGTCCCGGCGGCGAGCTGCTCACGATCGGAAAAGCCTACTCCGGGCTGACCGACGCCGAGATCGCCGCGATGACGCAGTGGTTCCTCGCGCATACCACCGGCACACGCGGGCGAGCCCTCGAGGTCGAACCGAGCCGCGTCATCGAAGTCGCCTTCGACATCGTGCAGCGCAGCACGCTTCACGAGAGCGGCTACGCGCTGCGTTTTCCGCGGATCGTGCGTATCCGCGACGACAAGCCGGCCGGCGAGATCGACACGCTTGCCCGCGTCGACGAGATCTACGCCGAAATGCTGGAACGGGAGGGCGCCTCGCCATCACCCTGAGCGGGCGCCTTACTTGGATGTGCGATCGCGGGCTTCACGAATGCGTCGGGCGCGCTCCGCGGGATCGAACGCAGCGCGCGACTCGTTCTTGCGCCGGAACGCGGCGACTAAGCGGCTCCCGGCTACGATCGCGAGCATCGCTACGGCAAGGGCGGTAGCAGCAACGTGCCCCGGCAGCGATCGAATCGCGCCGAGGCACGCGAGGGTGACGCCGGAGAGCGCGAGGTACGTCTCCCAGCGGGGCATCGATCGTTACTTGTTCTTGAACTTGGCGACGCGCTTTTCGTTGTAGGCGGCGATGCCTTCTTTGGCGTCTTCACTCTTGAAGAGCAACGATTGGAGCTCACGTTCGAGCGCAAGCGCGTCGTTGAGCGGGAGTTCGGCGCCCGTTTGCACGCTGCGTTTGATGTGTCCGACGGCCATCGGGGCCTTGTTCGGCGTGCAGAACTGCTTGGCGTAGTCCACGATCTGCGCGCGGAAGTCTTCGGCCGTGCCTTCGAAGATATCGCTGATCACGCCCCAATCGAGCGCCTGTTCGTAGCTGAAGGTCTTGCCGGTGATCATCAGTTCGATTGCGCGGGCCTTGCCGACCAAGCGCGCGAGCCGCTGCGTGCCGCCCGTTCCCGGCAACACGCCGAGCGCCACTTCCGGCAAGCCGATCTTGCCCGAATCCTTGCGCGCGATGCGGATGTCGGCCGCCATCGCGATCTCCATGCCGCCGCCGACGCAGTGCCCGTTGAGCGCCGCGATGACGAGCTTCGGCGTCTGCTCGAGGCGCGAGAGCGTCTCGTTGGCGTGCAGGCAGAACATGTACTTGAACTCCGGCGTGACGGAGTTGAGCATGTTGATGTTGGCGCCCGCCGAGAAGAACTTCTCGCCCGCGCCGGTGAGCACGATGACTTCGACGTCGCCGTCGAACCGCGCATCGAGAATCGCTTCATCGAGCTGACGCATCATCTCGTGCGTGTAGGTGTTGGCAGGCGGGTCGTTCATCTCGATGAACGCGACGTGGCCGTCTTTCCAATAGTTGATGACACGCTTGCCGTCGAAGGCGCGCGCTTCGCGCCCGAAAGGCGTCGCTTGAGTGGTTCCGTTCGTCGTTACGCTCATATCGCTTCCTTAGTTTGCGCTCAGGTTGCCCTTCGGGGCGATCCAATCGGGGTTCTTGAAATAGTCGGCTAGGACCTTATCGTCGGCGGGCGTCGGAAGCACGGTCGGCATGTAGTCCTCCCACTGATCCTTCGTGAGTTCGCGGCCGTCGGTCGTGAAATACTTGCCCGCATAATCACCGATTTTCCGGTTGAACTTCATATCGGGCACGTACAGCTTGGTCTCACTCGGATTGACCTCGTTCACGCGGGCTACCGTCTGCGCGACCTCGGCATGAAACTGCTCGCGCGCGCGTTCGTTGAGGCGCTCTTTATCAACCGCGTCGCCCGTCTTGTCCTCGTCGACCCGGCCCTTGATGCCCCACGTGTACGCCCACTGCGCCGAACCCGAATGATCGGTTCCGAACAGATCGAGCGACCCGGATATCCACTTGTTGTAATACTTCTGCTGCATGTCGACGGGGATGACGCCGGCCTTGGCGATGCGCCGAAGTCCGGTGATACCGGTCCCCATGTGGAAGGCCTCTTCCTTGAGCATCGGGCCCATCGACGACGCGAGCGGCGCGAAGCTCGAATGCGAGAGCATCGTGAGCTGAAACTTGCCGTCGCGGTCCATGAAGTTCGTGTACGCGAAGAAGTCGAGCCAGTGGGTCACGTCGTCGTTGAAGGCGTTGAGCAAGCGGTTCTTCTTCCCGAAGGCGCGGCGCTCGAGCATCTTCTGCGCTTCGATCTTGCCCTCGCTCCCGAAGTGGTTCACGAGCAGATGGCACATCTGGTACCCGTGGCGCGTCTCTTCGACCATGATGCGCACGAGCGCGGCGAGGTCGTACTCCGACGGTGCGTTATTCACGAGGAACCGCTGCTGCTCGTTGGAGGCGAACTCCGTGTCGCCCTGATAGACGATCATGTTGAGCACGGCGTCGCGCATGCGCTGGTCCGGAATCTCGCGCACCTTCTCCCAACGGCGATCGCCCTTGAAATCGCCGAAAAAGATCTCCGGCGTCGGAAGTTCGCCGTATTTCGCCTCGAAGGAATACCCCGGCATGAATCGCTCGATCAGCTCCTGATCGAGGCCGATGTCCTGCTGCCAGTCCTTGAGGAGGTCGATCCAATCGTCGAACGTCGAGATGCGCGCCATGCCGGACGCCTTTCCGGGCCCGCGGCCCATATGACGGATTTAATGATCTCCGTGAGAATACTGTCATAATACGTCGGGACGGCCCGGCTGGCAAGATGGGAGACCGCATGGAACGCACGATCACCCGGCCCAACTCCTTCATTTTCACGCTGTACGGGGATCTGGTACACCGCCACATCCCCGACCGGTCGCTATGGATCGGCGCCCTCGTCCGCCTCATGGCCTCGTTCGGTCTCTCCGAGGCCGCCGTTCGCCAGGCGGTCTCGCGCATGTCCCGGCAAGGCTGGCTGGCCGCCCGTCGTGAGGGTGCCCGGGCCTACTACGCGGTCACCGCTCGCGGGGCGCGCCGCATCGAGGAGCTCAATCCGCGTATTTACGGGCCGGTCGTCGAATGGGACGGACGCTGGCGCATGCTCGCCTACACGGTGGCCGAAGCGCAGCGCGAGCGTCGCGACCGACTGCGCAAGGATCTTGCCGTCCTGGGTTGGGCTCCGCTCACCTCCTCGCTTTGGCTCTCGCCGCGCGATGCGCTCGACGAGGTGCGCGAGGTCGCGCAGACCAACGGCGTGCTCGAAAGCATCCACCTGTTCACCGCCGATTTCGCCGGTCCGGCAACCGATCGCGAGCTGCTGCGCGCGTGCTGGGACCTCGAAACCATCGCCCAGGCGTACCGCGATTTCATCCACACCTACGAGCCGCGACTGGTCCACGAACGCGGCCAGCAGAGCCTGAGCGAGGAAGAGGCGTTCGTCGAGCGGCTTTGGCTCGTTCACGACTATCGCAAGTTCACGTACGTCGATCCCGGATTGCCGAGCACATTGCTTCCCGCGCACTGGCCCGGGACGACCGCGGCCGCGCTTTTTCGCGAGTATTACAACGCGATCGACGCGAAATCGCTGCGCTTTTTCTCAGGGATAGCACGCGGCCAGGCTGCCCCGGCGTAGGCGTCGAACCCAGGCCGCCATGCCCAAACGGATCTTCGTGGCAATCGCCCTGGTGGCGCTTGCTCTAGCCGCCTGCAACAGCGGCAACGTGAACGACCTCTATGGAACGCCGCCTCCAAGTGCAAGCCCCACGCCGA
>Ga0326727_10006501_pt1 | contig 31998 bp, 36 predicted proteins | sample MB2enrmetagenome_FD_207643 | JGI IMG/M metagenome (GOLD analysis project Ga0326727, IMG submission 207643) | Lab enriched peat soil microbial communities from McLean, Ithaca, NY, United States - MB29MY | ecosystem: Environmental > Terrestrial > Soil > Wetlands > Peat | place: USA: New York...
GGGCTGTACGGGCGGTCCCTGCGGGCCGTGGCCTACACGCAGATCGGCAACAATTACGGGCTTCCGAGCCTGACCGCCGGCGACACCTACCAACTGGGCGCCATCTACTACGACACCAGCGTCGGCGCTTTCAAGGGCTACACCGGCAGCGGCTGGCTGACGCTCCTTTCGGGCACCGTGGTCAGTACGCTGAACGGGTACTCCGGCGCGCTGACGCTGTCCAGCGGTACTGGCATCTCGGTCTCCGGGCTGACCATCAGCAACACCGGCGTCACCGCCGTATACGCGGGCACGGGAATCAGCGTCAATTCGAACACCGGCGGCCTGACGGTCACCAACACCGGCGTCACGTCGCTCGGCGGCTACACCGGAGCTTGCAGCCTGGGTGCCGGAACCGGCGTCTCCATTTCGGGCCTGACGATATCGATCGGTCAAGCGGTCGGCACCGGGAGCGCCGTCACCTTCTACTCACTGGTGACTTCCTTGGGGATGCAGATCAACCAGAACGGAGGGTACGGCCTGTACTTGCCGAGATCTTACGTGTATGCCAACGGTCTGAACTCGTTCAATAGCGCCTGGAACGGCATCCAGTCCTCGGGCGGCGTGTCCGCGAGCAGCGGATTCTATATGTCCAATGGCACGCAGGTGATCAACAGTTCCGGGGTCTTCGTCGGCCCAAGCGGCATCAACGTGGGCAGCGTGGGGATCTCCTGCGGAGCCTACGCCATCAATGGCGGCTCTTACGGGGCCACGTTCACCTTCCAGGACCTTGCCGGGACGACGCACAGCGTCAAGGGCGGCATCCTTTTGTACTGAGCAGTAACATCCCACTTCGCAAGAAACCAAAACAGAAAGAGAGAAGACGATGAAAACGCTATTCAACATCCAGGTGCGGAAGGCCGATGGGTCCTTCCTGCAGAAGAACGTCCAGGCGGCCGACGCCGCTGGCAGGGTCGCCGCCGTGGTCGCCATCGAGGCCGTCCTGGTGGCGGCTGGCGCCGGCGCGGTGTTCCAGTCGGCGAACGTGCTCGGGTCCGTGGATCTCGATGCCACGACTGCGGCCTAAAACCATGGCGAAACTCACCCTCACCATGATGCAACGCCTCAACCTGGACGCTCTGCTGAGCGTCCAGCGGGGCAGTCTCGACGATCTCTTCACGCTGCATGACATCCGCGAGAAGATCAAGGTGCCGCGCGGGCTGCGCGAGCAGTATGTGAAGTACCTACCGGACGGCCGCGTCCTGGTTGATGAGCAGGCGGTGGAGTTGGCCGAGCCGGCGGAGATCGACTTCGAGAAAGAGGAGGTCCGCCGGCTTCAGCGGCTTCTGAAAGAATGGACCAACTTCGCCGAGGGCGATGTGTCCTGGGTGGTTCCCCTGAAGAAGCAACTCGACGGGCCGATCCTCTAACCGCGCCAGACCAGCGCTAACTCAATCCACAACTGGAGACGCTCCACCATGCCCTACGCACGTAGCCTCAACTTTGTCGGGACCGTTCAGCACACCCTGGTGCGCGCTGACGGTTCCCGGCAGGTCTTCGCCCCCGACGCCCGGGCGCTCGCCAAACCGGTTGAGTGGTACCGCGAGGTCTGGGGACGCCTCCGAAAATGCATCCCCTTCTTCGCCGCCATGTCCTTCGCGGCGTTCCTGCACTGGATCATGGGAAAGCCGCAGTATGGCGCGCAGTTCGCCATCATTACCATACCGGGCATCGACTACCTGGCCGCCGCATTCGCCAGCAACACCAACCCGATCGCCAACTTCAACCACCACTCCTACGGCACGGGAGACGTGCACGGCGCGACCAACCCGATCGCCTCCGCCACCAACACCACGCCCATCGTGGTCACGCGTAACGGGCACAGCTTCAATAACGCGGACATCGTCAAGGTGGGCGGTGAAACCGTCATGACGGCCATCAACGGCATCTGGCAGGTCGGGGCGGTTACTGCGAACACCTACACGTTGCTGGGCTCCGCTGGGAACGGCGTGCTGGGCGGCTCGCCGGTCGATCAGCTTCTCAACGGCCAGGCGGACACCGCACTGACGGCGGAAGTCGTCGGGATCAGCCGAGGGACCGGAACGCAGAGCAACCCGAGTCCTAACACTTACAAGACCACCGCGACGGTGTCGTTCCTGGGGGCTCCGACGCCGCAGACCATCGTCGAGTGGGGTCTGTTCAGCGCCGCAAGTGGCGGCACGCTCTGGGACCGGCGGTGGATGAACACCGCCAACGCGCCCAACATCACGGCCACTGCTGCGCTGGCTGCTGCCCCCATCACCATCACCAGCCAAGGCGACTCGATCAACACGACCTATACGCTGACCTGCAACGCGGGTGGTTCGTAGGTCTGGTTGCGGAGCGGCTAACTCATGCTTCGTCCACCGGGGAACACCTACACGTTCAGCCCTGCGGCTTCGATGCTCCGGTTCTCCAGCCTGCCATTTGCGCGGATGGCGGGCAAAGTGGCGGGCGGGGGGAACGCTCTCATGGGCGCGGGCGCCACGCGAGCGACGAGCCGACAGCCTGTCGCGGCCGAGCTGCCAGTGTTCGGCGGGGCAACGCCGCGCTCAATCAGCCGGGCGTTGGTCGCGGTACTGAACTTCCTCAGCGGCCTGATGCCCAAGCCGCCGGCGCCGGTGGCTTACTGCGATGCCACTGCGTCGGTGGTTGCCGCCGTCACGGCCACGGCAACGGTCGCAGCGAAACCGACGCCCACCGCACAGGTGATTCCATGCTGACTCCGATCCCGCTCGACATTTACATCGGCGAGTTCAAGCTGTTCCTGGTCACGGTGACGGTGAGTGGTGCGCCGGTGTCGCTCGATGGATGCGTCCTGATCTGGACGCTCAAGAAGAACCCGAATACGCCGGACCCTGGCTTGATTCAGAAGCGTAGCGACACCACACCACCGGGCATTGCGATTACCAACCCAGCGAATGGCGCGGCCACGCTCACGCTCAATCCCGCAGACACGGAATCCCTGGCGGCGTATGCCCACTACCAGTGGGACATGCGGCTGATTGCAGGTGGGGAACCCTACACGATTGCCGCGGGAACCTTGCAACTGCTGCAGAACGTCACCGACGCCATCGCCTGATTTCTCACGCCGGCGAAGAGACCCTCTTCGCCGGCAACCAACCGCGCCCGGCGGTCTCCGGGCAGAAAGAGGAAAACCATGAGTCTCATCACTTCGGCGGAGCACGCGTTTGCCGTGGCCGCACAAGACGCTGTCAAAGCGGCGAAGGTCGTCGAGCAGACGGTCTTGCCGGTCCTGAAGGAGGCGGCCGCCAGCGAAACCACGGTCGAAGCCATCACGGGTCTGATCGATCCGATGGCGGTCAACATCGAGCGCACCGCGTTCGCCGCGCTCGGCGTGATCATCCAGAGCATCACGGCAGCCGGAGCGGCCGTGGCTGCAGGCGGAATCAACGTCTCCCTGGATGCCGCGCTGGTGGCCGACATCAAGGCCATCATCCCGGCGGTCAAGAGCAAAGCCGCGCCGCTGCTGGCGTCGGTGGCGGCGCCCGCTCCGGCCGCCGCGTAAACCGTGGGCAGAGTTTCGAGCACCGGGGGCGCAGGCAGCGTCCCCCGGTGCGAACGGCATTCAAGTCGGGGCCGACGGCCCACAGGAGAGTCAGTCATGAAGCTGTACAGCGAATTGTTTCGGGATCTGTGTATCGGGCTACTTGCGAGCTGCCTGTGCTGGAGCCTGGTCGCGCTGACGGGCAGCACGCGGAATCTGATCGGTTCCGCGAACCGGCTGGTGTGGAATGCCAGCGCCGTGGTGGAGCAGACGAGGCCGGATGTGGTGGCCACGGCCGCGGCGGTTCGTGGAATCGCCGAGAAGGGCAACGACACGATGGTGCAGGTGAACGGCACGATGGCGAACGTCAATGTCATTGCCGGAAAGGCCGCGCAGCCCGAAGGCAAGATGGGAACCGTGAAGAAGTTCCTCAGCATCGGCGGCCTGGTGCTGCGGATACTCATTTGAAAAGGAGAACAGACGATGGATTGGTCAATTGTGTGGCAGGCGCTTCTGCGGAAGTTCCTGTTCGTCGTGATGTTGTTGCTGGTGTACGTCTTCGTAGACAAGACTCTGTTGCGGGGCTTCGACACCGCCAAGGAGATCGCGCATGATCCGAAAGCTATTGCTATTCTGCTTGGCAGCATTTGTATTGCCGCTGCCCTCAGTTAGCCAGACCGCGAAATACGACCAGGCTTTCCGCCAGTGGGGCCAGTTCTACTTCCCGTGGCACGACTGGCATTACTGGAAAGCGCAGGGCATCGCCGAGTCGGGGCTGAACCCGGCGGCCACGAGCTGGTGCGGCGCGACGGGCATCATGCAGTTTATGCCGGCGACAGCCAAGGCTCTGGGGGTGGACCCGCGCGATCCGGAGTCGTCGATCCAGGGTGGCATCCGGTATGATCGCTCGCTTTGGGGGCTGTGGGGCACGGCTGGCAGCGAAGACCGGCTCAAGCTCACCTTCGCCAGCTACAACGCTGGCCCCGGAAACATCCAGCGTGCCGCGAAGCTGATGCCGGCGCCGCCGACCTGGCCGGCGGTGGCCGGCGCGCTGCCACGAGTGACGGGCGCGCATTCGAGCGAGACGGTTGGCTATGTAGCGCGGATCTGGGGTCTGTATGGCCGCATCCGCTAGCCTTGATCCCGGCCAGATCGCCGATGTCCAGCGTACAATCGCGCGGGCCCTGCGCGACGGGGATCTGGATGCAAACGAAGCCATGGCCGGACGCTGGCCGGAGTTTCTGCGCGCCTGGTGGACCGGGGAGGAATTAGGCGCCGCCTGGCGGACGGCGCGCGAATGCGGGAAGTGTCCAGGTGTTTGAGCCACCGACAAATCCAACTGAGTACATCCGTTAAAGCCAGCTTCGGTGCGGCGAGACGATTACTGACTGAACAATCGCGCCTCATAGGCACTGACTGTGCTACCGGGTTGCTCGATCCCCAACTGCCATCTTCGTGTGCTGCCGATGGATGCCAACGACCCGGACAGCAGGCCACCGGGGTACATCAACCTGCCCTCCCAGTGGACGAGCGGACGACGCGCGCCGGCTTCTGAATCGGCTGAGACCCGGCAGTGTAGCGGTTACTGTTGGCCATGCTCACCGGAGTTGAAGTACGAGCAGCCCTCTCGCCTTACACAGGAGGTGCAGCCCTGTGCGTGCCCCAGGTTCTTCACTTTTTGGTTCCTGTCCCAAAAGTGTAATTGAGGATAAGCGGTTTCGCGACAAGGAGTTGCGGCTCTGCGGTCTGCGTGGCGGCTCTCCAAAGCTGCTGATCGGGTGGGCCTCGGTAGACGCGCCCCCTGGGATGCTTGCGGTTCGGTTCCTCAGAGGATTGGTGCGGATCTGAGTCGCGCCAGGGGTTTTGGGCCCCTGCTTGAGCGTCCAGATCCCTTCTCAGAAAGGAGGCACGACCCGACACCGACGTATTGGCTCTGCCCAGGGCGGAGATGCAGCAACCGGCGGCCGGCCCGCGAAACCCAAGCAGGCCCGCAACGTCAAGGATCTAAAGGCCCCAAGTGCCGTTACACTCTTGGGATACGAACCCACTTGGCTGCCATCAGTTGCGCTCGTGCGTAACATACAACTGAAGAAAGGAGCGTTCTGTCGAGCGGTAATACTCCGATCCATAGAATGGCCGTATCTCCCTATTAGTAGGACAATTTCCAACAACCCGATACTGTCCTTCTGGCAAGAGGAAAGTCTTACTGAGATTAGCTGGAATCAAGCCGGAAGCGCCGGTTGGGCCGGTAAAAGCGATATCGAGAAGATACTGGCTACTGTTGGTGACTGTAATGGAGCCCGCGCCCGCGCCGGCCAGCCCCACGCGAGCTCGCTCAGCCGGGGGGAGGGGCACATATCCTGCGGGAAGGGTCGATTGTAAGGCCCCCGTATTCACCTGACCTGGACCGGCTTGGGCGGGCTGGGAAATCATGGCGGACATAGCCAGGACGCGTCGCCGGAATGAACTGTCGGCAGGCTTCAGGAATGAAGCCTGCCGAAACTCTTCAAATGCCGCTTGTAGCTGTCCGTCAATAGCCAGGATCGTGCCCAGATTGCTGTGCGCCTCGGCGAGTTCGGGATCGCTGCCGATTGCCTGACGGTAGAACGCCGCGGCCGATGGGAGGTCATTCCGCATCTGGGAGGCTACGCCGCTGTCGTACAAGGCGGTGGGATCGTTGGGTACAAGCTTCAATGCTCCCTCAAAGTCCGCCACGGCCTCTCGCACCTTTCCTTTGGAAAGGTCGATGGCCCCGTGCGCCACGAGCGCAATTGCCAGCCCCTGATGAACGAGCTTCAGAATCTGCTGCTCGGCGGTGGCATAATCGCTCTGACCCACGGCGGCCGCCGCCCGCAGCAGACGCGCCTCGTCGAACTCTGGCTGCAACTTCACTGCGGTATCAGCATATCGAATCGCCTCCGTAACCTTGCCCTGTTGATACAGTTCCCGCGCGTAGTTGTAGTTAATCACCGGATCGGCCGGTGCCAGCTTTACCGCCTCTTCAAGCAGGAGTGCCCCCGCGTCTAGTTGCCCGATGGCCCCAAACACGCACGCCGCGTCATTAAGAACCTTGGGGTCATGCGGTCGGTCGGTCAGGTCGCGCTGCACCGTGGCCACCTGCTGCACCGAAACCCTGCCCTTTGAGACGGTTCCGGCCGTCCCTTTGCCAGGACTTCGGTAGAGGACCTCCCCCGGCACCTGAATAATTGGCCCCGACGGCCGCAGATCCGGCCTACGGGACGATTGGACAGCGACGTATGCTGCCGCCCCTGCCAGGACAATTCCCATTCCGCCCAGAATCGCCGCGGAAACGGAAGTGGCGTGACCAGATCTCCGCGCGGCGCCACCCGCCGGCCCCAACCCCACCGCCGAATTCGGCGCTATCTCCCGCGATCCGGCTGCCGCCAAAGCGTTCACCCCATTGCAACTCTTCGCGACGACGATGAACAACAGTATGCAGGCGACGGGGCCGGCAAACAGGCCAACGAATGGAATGCAGGTCGTGAGGCAGAAAACGTTGAACGTCAGGAAGAGGCCTTGCGGGAGTTTCTGTACGCTCAGGAAGTTCCGTTCAATGTACCGGTTAAACTGAACCGAGAAACCATAGACCACACGGAAGAACCAGTACACGTTGAACACTGGAACGAACAGGAGCCCGACCGCAAGCCATGGCGACGGACGGGTCTGGCCATCCTGGATGGCGCTCCACAGTTGGTACGCGAGAGTGAGTAGCGCGCCGCCCAGAACCAGCAACGGCACTGCAGTGCACCTCAGCAAAGGCGCCGCGGCATTCAGAGCATCGATCAGGTCGTGAAGCGTGCTCGGCATGCTCTTCACAACCAGGGTGATCGCGCTGGCGCCGATGGCCACCCACGACAGAAGGCACACAGCAATCAGGATCAGGTAGATGGGTTTCGATACGCGTCGCATCAACGACACCTCCAGCGAGAATGCCGACCGGCGTCGGCAGACGCCGAGTCGGGATGGCCGCGAGCCAAATCCGTCGGCCCGCAATCAACGCAAACTCGTACCATAACCCGCTGGAACGTACCCTCTCGTCGAGTACTCTTGATTGCGATAGGCTAGCACATCGTACGTCGCACGATACGGCCTGCGCATCGGGTGACGAGCGCGTTGGATGGCACGAGCGCGCGTGAGTTGGCACTACTGCGGCGCCCTGGCTGGGAGTATCACTAACGTCAGCCGGAAACCGCGATCGATATCTATTGATACGTCGACTCCACGAAATCGATCCGTATGGAGCTGTACGCCTTCAACAGCCTCGCTCCGTGCGGCGCCAGGGCTGCGCGTCATGTCGCCCAACTCCAGGATAACCTGCACCAACTCCTGGTAGGCTGCTCGGGCGTGCTCTTCATCCGAGTGCGTGACCACGCAGCCGAAGTACCGGCGGCCGTTCGCCAGTTCACGCACTGAGCAGGACCCGAGCCCGGGCAGAGAGACCAGAGCCTTGTGCGGCGTACTTCCTTCGCCCGCCTCCTTCGCTGAAATTGAATCGAACGGCGGGTCCTCAGCAGCGGAAGACATAACCCTCCGCAGGGGCGCTGTCAGGGCTTCGCCTGCCGACGGTGCTTCCAGCCGGGTGCCTGCCGGTCCGGAAGTCAGATCGGGATGCGGTGTCGGAATACTGACTGGTGTAAGGCTCGCGTTAAGCGAGGAAGCTCTTGCCTGTGCCACTTCCCGATTGTAGGTCATCCATAGATTGACTTCATAAGTGGACCGGCCCCACACGCGATCCTGCGCCAGCACGAGAGATAAGTCCGCGCCTGCCACGGAAGTCCAATCGGTCTCTTGTAAACACCCCTTGGACTGACATGGACCCTCACTCAAGTTCCCATAGCCCATTGCCGCAAGCTTTGTTACGGTGCCCGAGATTCCGCTCTGGAATCCTCGGAAGAGGTCCTTGGCGTCTTCCAGCTTGCTAATCCACTTGAGTTTGCACCAATAGGTAGAGGCGTGCCCCTTCTCGTCATTCGAATAAATGACCACGCAAGTCCTGAAACCGGAGATCAAGTGGCCCGCGTACCAACCCGGGACGCCGCCGTACTCGACCGCCGTTTCCTGGGTGAGTTGAAACTCTCTCTGGGCCTCGAAACCCGTATGTGCATTCGAGAGTGCAGCCGACAATCCGGCGGGGAAGAGTCTTGGGTCTGGGATCTTAGTTGTCAGGTCGATTCGGGCTGTATCACCCGAAAAGACTCTGACAGTGCCCTGTCGTGGCTCCTCTCCCGGGAAGAATCGACTGTCTTGCACCGCCATGGCGTAATTTCCGTCTGGAACAGAGATCTCAAAACAACCGCGGGAAGAGTCGGACCTGGCACTAAGAGTAGTTCTCGACCAGAAGCCGATTTGCCGCTCCCCATGAGCTTGCGCCTTAGCGTTAGCCACAGGACGACCCTTGCCGTCCGTTATGCATCCAGCAATCTTATTGGAGTCCTTCCCGGCAGCATCCGGACAACAAACGAGCGCCAGAACGAGCAAAGTCAAACTCCGAAGGGAGGCCCTCATAGGTGCGAACCCCATAGTATTTACTTGAGAGTGGGTTTAATCTTAGGATACAAAGTGTTCCACGCACTATTGATCATCAAGATCGTTGCATTCAGTTCTTCGATCGGAATAGGATAGTCTTCTGGCAGCAAAGGCCAGGCTCGGCACATCAACTCTGTGTCGGAGTCGATGAACCAGGCGCAACTGCTTCTTTGATTTGCATCATTAAGGGCAGATCGAATTGCGTCGGTAGATGGCGGTTTAACGCCCGTTCCAACCGTCAGTAGGAGCAAGTGCGTCTTGCCTCCGTCGTTCGCGGCCAGTGCGGTTATGAAATATCGAACGATCGGCCTCTCCGGCATCGTGTCAGGGGGCCGAAAATTGATCTGAACTGAGTGTTGCTTCCCGTCGGCGGACGAAGTCACTTGAGCTTTGAGCCCTTTCCGGCCAAGATAGGCTGCGATTCTCTTTTCGATAGAAGTGTAATCGGAGGACGCCGCAATGAAGTCTTCACTGTCGGTGGTTGAGGCCAACGATGTCGCCGCGGATCGAAGATCCGTCTTGGCAGCTACGTCCGATTCGGCAGACACGGAACCTGATGATCTTTGTTCGGGCTGGGGCTTAAGCGAGATCCGCTCGGCAACCTGTGATCCTGCCGGTACACTAACGACCTTTTCCCATACCTTTTGCCCGCTGCTGTCTCGAAAGTCGACAAAGTGCTGGCCAGCAACCAATTTCAGCGCGAGGACGTTGCCCGGTGTTGTCTTGCCGCCTTCCACACCATCCACAAAAAGGGACCCGGCTTGGTCAACTAGAATCGCGAGGACGCCAGTACTCATCGGCTCGCCGGATGGCACTGGATCTAGTGGCTTCGTGTGACTTAACGGCCCAGACTGTCCAGCGAGAGACGCAGAGAGCAGAAAGAAGTTGAGCAAGGTGATGCGCATGGTTGATTCCTCCTGGAAGCTATCAATAGACGATCGAGTTCCGAAGCTGGCTGGCCTGCTCCCGCAGGTTGGTAAGCTGGCTTTGGATGTCGCGCAACGTGGACCGGTTCTTAACTTCAGCAAGCTGAGCGGCCAATGCCGCCGCCGCCGCTACGCCCGCGGCGAAGCCCTTCGACGTGCGGGCGATCTGCTGTTGCTGGCTAGCCGTTTGCTGGTTGAGCGCAATCTGGCTAGTCACCTGCTGCTCGAGTGCGGTCAATTGAGCGATCTTGCCTTCCAACTCGCTTAACTGGGCGAGTTGCTGTCGCTTGTTGTCCTTTGTTTCCTGGTCCGCCTGATCGGGCCGTTGGACGGACTCTCCCGTGGTTCGCCGATCCAGAGCCGACGAACCGGCATCGTGGTCCCGAGATCCCTGCCGAATGGGTCCCGCATCAGGCGAAGCCGCTAAGTCTGGAACCGAAGAGCCTGGCGAGTTTGAGGATCGGCTAGTTCGGCTCTCGCTCAGCCCCGGGCTTGTGGGTAGCTGAGGAAGCGGTCGGATCGGTTGAAGGGGTTGCGCCGGCTGAATCAAAGTACTAGGCTGCCCACGATACGGCTGAACTACTTGAACACTCGGCTGGTATGGTCGGATCGATTGGACATAGGGACGATACGGTTGGACGCTCGGAGGTGCCGAAGGCTGAATCTGCGTGACGGAAACGTCGCGAGGTGGATGTCTGTAGCCGGTGCCTGCCGTCGTCGCCGTACCAACGGGCGCAATGGTGCTCCAGGCTTCCGCTCCAGGCTGGGCCCGGGTAGCACCCGCGGGTTCGTCACCAGTCGCCACCTCGCTGGAAAAGCGCACGACTACGGAACCGGCCGGCATCGCCGTCGAGGCGATCACGGCAACTGGCCGAAAGTGAGCCCTAACGTGGAAGAAGGCGCCCGCGGATATGAGCACAAGGAACAGGAGGAGTGCAATCAATGCGCGCTTTCGAACAGCCTCCGACGCAACGGTCGCAGCACCTGGAGAAGCCACCCCGGAGGGAGGCAACGTCAGAGGGAAGCCGCAATCGCCACAGAAGCCATGGCTGCTTGGCCATTGCGTCTGGCAGTTTCGACACAGCATGATTCACCTCCGTCGGATGCGGTGAATTTACAATTCGATGCGAATTGTATCACAATTCACGTCGGGAAATGGATTGAATCGGCCAGACAATTGAAACGGCTTGACAATTGAAACGGCGGTGACTGAAACAGCGTAGAAACTGTTGCCGGGTACAGCGGCTGAAAAATGGGGACGAGCACGACGGCTCACCGATGCCGGCAAACAGCACAATACGCCTTCGGGGCGACCAGTTCCAGCGGCTCTCACATCACACGTGTTGCCTTCCAAGTCTTGGCGGATTTCAGAGAGATGTTCGGCCCTGATACCGTCTCCTTCGTGTCGCCGAAAAGCGTGTTCCCTCCGACCCAGAAGCTCACCGTCCCCGTGTCCGTGACGCTGGGCGGCAGCATCCGAGCCAGTTCCGGAGGAACTGCGGCGGCCGCTTCATAAGACCCGTTGGGCCGCAAGGTGAACACGGCGGTGCCGGTCATACCGCCGATGGACTCATCGGCCCGGTAGGAGCCCTCGCCAGCCTTGGTCAGGGTGATCCGGCTGCCCGGAGGCATGGGGATCGATTGTGACAGAGCCTGGCCCTGCACGGAACCGGAGATATCCCACGACCCACCCTCGATCACCCATGCCCCGACGATCTTGTCCTGCGACTGGCCCAGCCCCTGCGACGAGTTGGCCAGGTTCGCCAGCATAGCGCCGTCGGAAGTCTGGAGTGCGGCGGCATGGAATTCCTCGAAGGCCCCCTGCGGGTTCCCGCTCTGCATGAGGACCGTTCCGAGGTTGTTGTGCGCTTCAGCCAGCGAAGGGTCCAGGGCAATTGCCTGCCGGTAATAATTCGCCGCTAGAGCCAGGTTGTTGTTCTGCTGTGAAGCCACGCCGGCGTTGTAGAGGGCCACCGGGTTGTTGGACGCCAGCTTGATGGCCTGTTCGAAGCTGGCTTGAGCTTCCCTGGGTTTGCCTTCCGCCAGTTGAATGGCGCCCTCGATCAGAAAGGCGGCGAGCTGAATACGGCGCACCAGCTTCGAGAGATCGTCCTCGGCAGCCCGATAGTCCTTCTTCGCAACTGCCGCAGTGGCGCGCAACAGGCGCGCCTCATCCATACCGGGTTTCTGCTTCAGAACTTCGCCGGCCTGCTTTACGGCATCGTCGACCTTGCCCTGCTGATACATCCCCCTGGCGAGGTTGTATCCGATACTCGGGTCGTCCGGCGCCAGTTTGTGAGCATCATCCAAGAGCTGAATCCCGCGGCCGACGTCTCCGGCCGCGGCGATGATGCAGCCGGCATCGTTGAGCACTTTGGGATCGCGGGGATGACGCTCCAGCTCCTGAGATACCTTGGCCACGTCGGCGGGCGAGACCTTTCGCGGGACCTCCGCCGGACCATCTTCCGCGCCCCCGCGCAAGAGCACCGCCGGCGGGATCTGGACGATCGGACCGGAAGGCCGGTAGGCCGCGGCGGAGGGGGCGTTCGAGAACCCCGGAAGACCAAGTTTGGGCAGCGTTCCACTGCGCCACAGCCAGCCGGCGCCTGCCAGCGCCGCGGCAATGGACAGGCCCGCGATGACGACCGTGGCCCATCGGACCGGGTGCGGCTGGCTCGATGGCGCGGGCCCGGCCGCTGGCGGCAATGGCTCCGCCCGCGGCGGCGCGGGCGCCACCGGATGGCCGCACTCGCCACAGAACTCGTCGCCAGGCAGCAGTGGCGCGTGGCACTGGGAACAGCTATCTTCACGCATTGGTATCTCCCTGCCTATCGAATCCGAACGCCGGGAAAGCCGTACTCAATCCGCATGTCGGAACCGTGGTCCCGGCGGGTAACGCCCACTCGCATCGTAATTCCCGTCACCGCAATCCGCACTTCCTCATCCCAACCCGAAGGTGCCGTTCCCCGGCCAAACACCTGTACTCGCCCCTTGCCATCGTTGAAGCTATGCTTAAACGTGAGAACATTCGGATCCTGCTCCTGGTGCACCAGTTGCGCGGAACGCATGGGCTGAGCGTCCGGTCCGCAGCCAAACGGACAACCGTCTCTTGGTGACCGGCAGCCGCTTGGCGTCTGCGCCGGTTCGCCCCGCCCTGGACCGGACCGGACGAGACTCCGGCACGTCCATGTACTTGAGTACGTCGGGTCGATGTCCAGATATCCGGTGGTCACCCCGTTGTACCCCGCGTCCGTGATCAGCCAGCGGCCGGCAATACCGCCCTGGAAGGCTATCAGCGACATCACCCCGGATAGGTTGCTCTGGAACTGAGGCGAATCGTGCTGCAGGGATGAAGCTGCGCTCAAGGATGCGATGGCATCCTCCCGTGCGCCCTGGCGCGCGAATATGATCCCGCTGTTATTGTGCGCCTCAGCCAATGTTGGGGCCTTTTGGATCGCTTGCCGGTAATACTCAAGAGCCTTGGCCGGATCGCCCGCCTGCTGATAAGCCACCCCGGCGTCGTACAGGGCCACTTCGCTGCCGGGCAACGCCGCCACAGCCTGCTGGAAACTCGCTTCGGCGTCCTTCGGCTTGCCTTGGGACAACTGAACTACGCCGCCCATCAAAAGCGCAACACCTTGGGATCGGTCGGTAAGCTTCGAAAGCTGGTCTTCAGCCCCTCGATAATCTTTCTTTCCGAGGGCCGCGGCGGCGCGCAGGAGCCGGGCCGCATCCATGTCCGGTTTCTGCGTTATGGCGCCGTCAGCCGCAGCGATCGCTTCATCGAACTTTCCTTGCCGATAGAGTGCCCTCGCATAGTTGTAGCCAATGATAGGTTCATTGGGGACGATTTGGTGAGCCTGAGCCATTAGTCTGGCACAGCGGGCGATATCTCCGGCCGCGTTGAGGCTGGCCTCGTCGTTCAGCAATTTGGGATCATCGGGATGCCTGCCGAGTTCCTGGTCCTGCCGATTCATCTCAGCGTACCAGGCTCGACCCGGACTAGCCCAACTCGCCGGATTGAGGGCGGCCCGAAAGAAAACCACCGGAGGGACCTCGACAATCGGCCCTGACGGCTGGAGCCCGTCGGCAGGCTCCTTCCTCGAACCCGGCCCAAGCGAGCCCTTGCGAGTGAGCACCCACAGACCGGCTGCGGTCACCAGTAACACCAATGCCACAACCGGGATCAGCCATCGGCGGCTCCCGGGCCCCGGCTTCCTGGGGCGTACGGATGGTGGCGAAGCGGTTCCGGCGCCCTTGGCAACCGGCAGTCTATCCATCGCCTTCCCGCAGTCTCCACAGAACTGCTGGTTCACCATTCCCGGTGCTCCGCAATGGGGGCAGATCACGCGTCACCTCCACCCGCAAGGTTGTCTGCGATTCGACATACTATAGCACCAATTCCTGACCTGGGCTCTACCGGTTCCGCCAGCGCCATCAAACCGCCTGGCCGCAGCGGCGGCAGAATTTCTTCCCGTGCGTCGGCGCTCCACACGCCCCACACGTTGGCGCCATCGGCGGAGGAGTCAGCTCGCGTGCGATCGCTTCGGTTGCTACCGGGCTTCCACACTTACCGCAGTACTTACGGCCCCTGGTGGGCGCGCCGCACTTCCTGCAGAACTCCGGCGGATGCGGCGCCGCGGGAGGCACCTTCGGTTCTCTGGAATCCGAATTCGCAGGCCCGGCAGCTTGATCCGCTCCGCGCCGGAAGGGCGGTGCCGCCGGCGGCGCGTCAGTTACATACCGGAAGAACCTGTTAAGCAAGGCCAGCGTGGATGGACTCTCCAGGCGCTCAAACGAAATGAAATAGCGATTCCGCAAAGGAGCCAGGTCCGGATCGCCGAGTGCCCCAGCTTCGGCAAAAACCCGGGCCGCGCTGGTTCCGTGGCAGAGGCACCGGTTGCCTGGAGGCCCCAAAAAGACAAGACGGCTGGAGAGCCGCGAGAACGCACGGAGACCGCCATTACGCAGTATCTTCCGCTCAACCTCAAGACAATAGCCGGACCAGAGCAGAGACATCCAGTACTTCGCGGACGGATGGAGCGAGATGGCGTCTCCCGACTCGATAATACAACCGGCGGCGGCCAGCGATTGCAGGCACCTGGCGGCATTCCCCCGCTCCAGGCCGAGCCGGGAGAGGACCGAAACCGCCACGTGCGAGGCGATCGGTCGCTTGATGGCGACGGAACTTCCAGGCCACAGGAGGCCGAGGAGCTTCAAGTGGAAGTCCAGATAAGATGCGGGGCGATGTTGCGAAGGACCGCCCGCCGCGACTTGCGCCGCCAGGATCCGCGTAAGTTCACTCATAGGCATGGAGCGGCTCACATGGAACGCCTCCGTGTCGAAGAACGCATAGGCGGCGCGGCCATCGGCGGCAAACACGTTCAGAAGAGCCGGCTGCGCGCCGGGCGCAAGCACGGAGAGCCGCACACGCGCGTCCGGCTTTGCCAGAACCCGCAGACTGGCGATCAGCGCCGGCCGGTCGAGCGGTTGGGATGAGGCGCGCTGCACGCGGCCACTCGGGGTTCCTGCCGCGGCAACCGGCTCGCCGGGACAGAGCAGAAACCCGAACGGCGATGTCAAAGAGAACTCGATGCCCGCCTCGTCGATTATCCGGCGCAGCTCCCCGAGGCTCAGGCTGGCGGGTGGATCCAGGAATGGAATCGTCTGGCTCATTTCAATCCGCCCTCCTGAAGACCAAGCAAGACAGCCGCGGCGGCTTTGGCGCCCGTGGCCACCTGGGATTCGGCCCGGGCCGCTTCCAGCGCGCCGTTTTCCAGCCAGTACTGCATGGCTTGATTGTCCGCCAGCGTCTGGCCACCTCGAGCGGCCCACTGGAACAGCAGGCCGTTCCTTCCGTCAAGCGAATCTTGTTGAAACGCCATCATTCCGCTGCTATCTCCCTCGATCAGGCCTTCTTCCAGCGTGACGATGGCTCGGCCCGCTGAACTGAGGTGCTTACCGACCGAAAAGGACGAAACTGCGTCGCCGGCATCGTCGTATCCAAGCGAAGTTGCGACATCACCCACCGTATTTATCAGGCCGTCGACCAGGGCGGTCACGGGCATCTCGGCACCCAATACGGCGTTCATTTCAGCCGCCGAGATGGCGTCGGCCCCCTTGCCAACCGAGGTCATCGCAGTCGAGTTAAAGTACTGATCGGCGAAAGTGGCGCCGACGCCAAGCAGGTCCGACGCATCGCCAAACGGACGCTGGGACGCCGGAAAGCCAAGTTGTGCGGTCTGAACCGCGTCGTTCGTGAGTTTCGTGGCTTGAAGCCAGACAGGGTCCCGCGGGCGCTGCTGTGCGGCCGGATCGGGATTCGATTCGATCGGCGGAGCCGGGCTGTAGGAACTCGGGGTCGCGATCTCGGGTATCGGCGGCGCAGGCGGGGTTGGCTGAAACCGGGCAACTGGCGGCGTATGCGGTGGTTCGAGTAGCGAAGGATCGGCCGGCTGCGGAGCGGGCGGAAAGGGAACGTAAGGGCCTCTGTCAACCAGTGAGGCAGGCGCCACTGTGGGACTCAGGCCGCCCAACGCGGAACCCTCCCCCCCGATGCCGGCGCGCCCCTTGAGATGGGTATAGGTTTCCAGATGGTGGCAGGAGTTGTCAGGCTTAGGCCGCCAGTCGAAAGCCGGGCTTTCAGTATGGGGCGCCACCGAATTCATGACGTAGTAGCCTCCCAGGAAGCCACCGGCGGCGCCTGCGAGCATCTCCGCCAATGGATAGACGCCGTCATCCTGCGGCGTCGCGCCGTCGGCGCTGGCGGCGGCGCGCCGGAATAGGACACTCCGGATCGCCAACCGGATGAGCGTCCGGAAAACTCGCGAGAGCATGCCTGGGAAAACGCCCATGATCATGACGCTCGAATAGGCGACCACATATCCGCCCATGGCTCCCCAGTAGTTCAGGTCCGTCCATCCCCGCGCACCGTAGATGTCGGGCCAGATGAGTTTCTGCACCAGATCGGCCGCGCCGAAAAGCGCTCCACACACCAGACCCAGAAAGGGGTTGAAGCCGGAGATAGCTCCCAGCAAAGGGTAGATGATTGGGTCCGTTCCAATGTGCCCCAGCGGCGTGGTTTTCAGACCGCGCCAGATCACGTATAACATCGAGAGCGCCAGCGCGACAGGGTGGCGGCGGGTCAGGGATTCGATCTCGAGCAGCCACTCCACGCGCCGCAGCGCGGGCATGGCTCTCAGGACCGTGTGTGCGAAGCGGACCAGAGGCGCACATACCATCTCCGCCAGGCGCACGATGTCGGGCCACGCTGGAATCCGTTCCAGCGACCTCGAGATTTGAGCGCGCAGGCTCGCGATTACCGTCAGTAACTCGCGCATCGCTACCGTCTCCACTTTCCTCTGTTACGAACCGTTTCCAGGACCTCCGGCAGTCTCCGGATGTGGCAGTCCGGGCAACCTTCTCCCTCGAACCCTTTGCCGCGCAGCAACGGTTCGATGTTCCGCACCCAGGATTCAGATGCCTGGAGGGGCTCCCGTCCATCCGTATCCGCCGATGATAGCTCAAAAAGCCGCGCGTCCCCGGCCAGAATCACGGCCCGGTCCGGCCCGCCGGCGACTACCTTCAGGCGGGGCGGCGCGATGTCGGCGAACAGAGCATTCAGGTTCCGGGAAAGCGCGGCGATGCGTCGATCCGCTGCCGCGTTAGGAATCCGGCCGTGAACCTCCAGGACCGGCTGCTGTTTGTAGAACACCCGGGCGGTGCCGCCTTGGGAACGCCATGAGAATGGAGGTGAATGAGGTCCGAGCAATCCGCCGATAGCGTCTCCGCCCGCAAATGCAAGTGCGCAGAAAACCGAGGCCGCGATAAGCGCCCGAAACCGCGGCGTCGGCCGCATACACCGGGCGCACGGCCCCAGGCCGCAGGCATCCAACTCGTCAACCGTTCGCGCCTTGCGCATCACGCAGCCCTGCGTAGAACAGTGCCGCAAACCCCGGAGATGCCCCGTCTCGTGCGCGACGACTCTGGCCAATCGCCCAGCGTTACCTCCGAGCCGATACGTGGAAACCACCGCCACGCGCCGGCGGTGATCGGCGAACCCGAAAAGGGATTTGCAGCCTCTCAAAGCGAGATCGCCACCGGTCAGAACTAGTACGGAGTCACCATCCGGTGCCGTCTGTTCATCCACGACCCGCTCCACCGGCACGCGCCCCGTCTGGTCCACGATGATCGGCAGATGCTCAGCCGATGCCGAAATGGCCCTCAGTAAGCCGTTCTCCAGTGAGCCGAGGACTCGAACACGCATAATACTCCGTCAAAGAAGTCCGAAAGACGGACAAACGGTATTTCAGATTCCCACAGTATATACCTGTGGTGCTGCAGTCGAGACGGGGGGGCTGGCGGGGAGGCTGGCGGAGACTGGCAATGCGGCCTGCCCCGGCTGAGGTCTTGCGCATTTCGCGTTGGGCAGCAAAGAATACGCCGCGGCCCCTTGGTAGCGCTGTGGTCTGCCTCCGAGACAGCCAACCCATCGCTGAGATCATCGGCCAGCGCCGGGTATGGCGGACTGAAATGATCGATCTGAAATGATCGACCTCTTTCTTTTTCGGCTTCGATGAAGTATGCTACGTAAAAAGCAGATAAAGGAACCTTCAAATGCCCTTGGCGAACGGTGTCGCGGATGCTGGCGAAGCCGAATGGCGGCCGCGCCTGGCCGAGGATCTGTTCACCGTGTCTCTGGACGAGGACCAGTTCCTGCTGTATGCCCCGTTGCAGCCCTCCGCGCTGATCGCGAACCAGCGGGCCGTCGGAGCGCTCCAGCAGTATATGGCCGCTCCCGTCGCGGGTGCGTGCGATCCCCTCATCGTGCTGCTGCGGGACCTCGGGATGGTGGAACCGGCGTACGAGGCTGTGCCGCCTGGCGTCCCGGCGGGCGACCCGGAACCCACTCACGTAACCCTGCTGCTCACCACGGCATGCAATCTGCGCTGCGCTTACTGCTACGCCTCGGCGGGCGAGCGCCCTCCCCAGTACATGGAAATCGAGACCGCCCGGCGAGGCATCCAGTTCGCCATCGGCAACTCTCTGAAGCGCGGCATCGGGGCGGTAGAGGTCACCTTTCACGCAGGTGGCGAACCCACACTGAACTGGGCTGTGCTTACCGCGGCCGCGGCCTATGCGCAACAGGAAACCGCGCGGGCTGGGATCGGTCTGCGGCTCTCGCTGGCCACCAACGGCGTGCTGACCGGCAAGCAAATCGACTGGGTCCTGGCCAACCTTTCCGGAGTGAGCCTGTCCTTTGACGGCCTGCCTGAAGTGCAAGACGCCAACCGGCACACCGTTCACGGAGATGCCACCAGCGAGCAGGTGATGCATACGATGAGACGCCTGGACGATGCCGGGTTCAACTATGGCATTCGTATGACGGTGCTCGCCCACCAGGTGGAACGGATCGAGGAGTCCGCAGATTTCATCTGCGGCCGTTTTCATCCCCAAGCGGTGCAGGTGGAACCGGTCTACCTGCTGGGACGCGGGCGCGATGAGCGGCCGGCGGAAGGCCGGGAGTTTGTGACGGCGTTTCGGAATGCGCGCCTTAGATGGCCGATGCTGACCTTTTCTGCGGCGAGGGTGGACGTGGTGACGGCTCATTTCTGTGCGGCGACACGGGATGGCTTCTGCCTGTCGGCCTCGGGCAACGTAACCACCTGCGTCGAGGTCTTTGACGAAACGGCGCGGTTTGCGGACCGGTTCTTCGTGGGGCGCCCCACGCCGGGCAGCGCCGGATACGAGTTTGACGCCGCGCGCCTTTCCTTCCTGCGCTCCTGTGCCGTGGGCGGCAAGGAACACTGCGAAGGGTGCTTTGCCCGTTGGAATTGCGGGGGCGATTGTCTGCACAAGGTGTTGGAGATGCAGGAGGGCCGGGAGTTGCGGGGAGCCGGCCGCTGTCACGTCATCCGGGAAATCACGAAGGATCTGATTTTGGAGAAAATCGCTCAGTCGGGCGGGATCGCCTGGAAGGGAGGCGGGGGATCCCAACCCCGTTTCGTGCCATGCGGGGAATGAGCGAAGCCGCCGCGGCGTGCGCGGATGGGCTGGTTGGGCTCGACGTATTGCCGGTGTGCGGGAGGTGGTTGCTGTATAACGGAGCCACAGGCGCCGCGGCCCTGGTGAACACGGCGGCCGTGCGCGAACTGGCCATGGGCGCCGCTCCGGGGGCGCTGGGGTTGGCGGAGCTGGAAGTTCCCGAATCGCCGGGAGAATGCGTCCGCGGCAAAACCTATGCGCCGCCATTCCTGGGCCTGGTTACCACGCGGATGTGCAACCTGGACTGCGGGTACTGTGGATTTCGCTCCCCTCTGGCGGCGGGCCGATGCATGGAACCCCGGCTGGCCGCGGCGGCCATCGACTGGTTCGCTTCGTTGTGCCGGGACTCCGGACGGCCCGAACTCAGCGTGCACCTCTTTGGGGGCGAGCCTTTCGTGGCGCGCGATGCGGTCGATGTAGTGGTACACCGCACGCGGGCCGTGGCAGTAGAGAACGGACTGCGGCCGCGCCTGGAAGCGGCCACCAATGGTTTTTACGGCGAAGCCCTGGCTCAGTTCATCGGCGATTACTTTCAGGTAGTCGCGCTCTCGCTGGACGGTCCGCCGGAGATACACAACCGGCACAGACCGCGTCCCGGCGGGCTCCCCAGCTACGATAACGTGGCAGAGACGGCGGGTATCCTGAGCGACTCCAATTGCGAGCTGATTCTGAGGGTCTGCGTATCCCAGTTGAACGCCGGGCGAATGGCCGAAACGGCCGCCTGGTTTTGTGAGCGCTTTCAACCGTCGGCGGTCCACTTCGAACCGCTGCAAGCCACGCTGGATTCCGCGGCAGCCGGGTTGCAAGCCCCAACCGCGGACCAGTTTGCCGCGGGCTTCGTAGAGGCGATGGAGGAGGGACGGCATAGAGGCGTGGGTGTCGGTTTCTCGGGAAGCACGCTGGGGCGCCATGGCGGCTTCTGCCCCGCCGCCAACGATGGGGCGATCATCTCGCCGGACGGGCGCGTGAGCTGTTGTTACTTATTGGAAGAGGAGTGGCGGGCGCAAGGGTTGGACCTCAATGTCGGACAGGCCGGCACGGGCGGGCTGGTTCGCATCGATACGCGCTCGGTAGCCCGGATTCGTGAAACGGCGCGGCTGCCGCACCTATGCGAAAGCTGCTTCTGCCGCAATACCTGTGCGGGCGGCTGCCTGGTGAACCATTCGCATGGGGGAAAACTGAAAGAGCGGGACAGCTTCTGCGCCGCAACGCGAACGATCACGGCGGCCCGGTTGTTGGAGCATCTGGGAACCCCGGAGATGGGCCGCGAAATGCTGCTCGACGCGTCCGCCCGCGCCAGGATCGCCGCGCAGGATTCGGACCGGCTGGTTGACTGGAGGATCGAGTCATGAACCGGCTGGCTTCCTTTCGTCTGGCGGGCGCCGTGATGTGGATGGTTGAGGGCAGCGGTGTCGCGGTCATCAATCTGGATAGCGGTCTTGCGGCCCAGATCGGTTATCCGCAGGCCGCCGTATGGGACATGTTCTGCCGGGGCTCGGCGGGGCTGGTGGAAAAGACCGCGGTGGTGGCCGGGATCTCGGTGAGCGAGGCCGAGCGGATGATTGCGGAAGCGGCGGAGCGCTGGTGTGTCGACGGGCTGATCGAGGAGATTGCGGACTGATGGCCAACATCTGCATCACGGGCGTTTGCAACCGGGCCTGTTCGTACTGCTTCGCGGGCTTCAATGTAGGCGGCGCGGCGAAAGAGCTGGCGTACATGAGCTGGGAGACCTATCTCAGGGCGCTGGAATACGCGCTGCGCTCGGGGATGGATCACGTGCGGCTGCTGGGCGGGGAACCTACCATTCATCCGCGGTTTACTCAAATGGTGGAGGAGGCGCTTGGCCGCAACCTCTCGGTGAGGGTCTTCTCCAACGGGCTGATGCCGGAACGGGCGCTGGCCGCGCTGCAAGATGCGCCAGCGGAGCACATCATCGTGTTGTTGAATGTGAACTTGCTTCCGGGTACGCTACAGCCGGATATCGAACCGCAGCGGCGCGTGCTGGAGAGGTTAGGCAGCCGGGTTACCGTGGGCTTGAACATTTCGCAACCCTCCTACAGCCAGCCCTATCCGCTGCTGGGTCTAATCCGCCGTTATGGCCTGGCGCCCACCATCCGGGTGGGAATCGCGCACCCCCGGCTGGGGGGCACAAACGCCGCGCTGCACCCGCGGTATTATCCCGTAGTGGGCCGGAATCTGGCGAAGTTCATGGCGGCGGCTAAGAACGAAGGCATCTCGGTGGGTTTGGACTGCGGGTTTGTGCCTTGCATGTTTCCCGAGGACGTGCAGGAATTACTGCGGGACCAGCAGTTCGGTTCCACGGCATGCCACCCGATTCTGGACATCCTTCCTTCCGGAGACGTAATCGCCTGCTATCCTCTGGAAAAGGTGCATCGCGTGCCGTTAGGAGAAACCTCCGGCGCGCAAGAAATGTGCGAGTTGTTCCGGCGGAAGCTGGGTCCGCTGCGCACCGCGCTGTTGCTGGCGGAGTGCTCCGGGTGCGCGGCGTGGCGTGAGCACGCCTGCCAGGGCGGATGCCTGGCGGCATCCTTGCGGCGGATGAGGGGCAACGTGCCGGGCCAATTGGCGAGAGTTCTCCGGGAAGCGCCGGTAATCTTGAGGAGTGCGTGAAATGAAGGACGACAAACCGAACGACAGGCTGCTGGAAAAACTGGCGGCTGACGGAGAAGGGAAACCGGAGGTATACGCGGTCAGTAGCGGTAAGTCCGGTTGGGAGTTCAGCCGCCGCGCTGTGATTGCAGCGGTGGCGGCGACGGCCGCGGGCTGCGGGAACAAGAAGGTGGCCGTGAGCCCGGCCAACGGACCGCGCAATGTTCCCGGCCAAGGCGGGGCGCAAGGTTGCGCGGTGGCGCTGGCGCACACGAAGGAAGTCACCGCGATGGCCCTGTGCGCCGATGGGCGTACGCTGATCACTGGAGATCGGGATGGCACGATCAAGCTCTGGCGCCTGCCGGAAGGGGCGCACTTCAAGACCATTGCGGCAACCGGAGGCGCGGTCATCGCCCTGGCGGCGGAGGCCAGTAACCGGTTCGAGAGCGCGTCGGAAGGGGAGAACCTGGTGCGTGTTTGGAACGCCAGTGGCGGCCCGCTTTCCCCGATGGAGGGCCACAGCCAAAGCGTACGGGCATTGGCAGTGGATGCCCGCGGGGAGTTCCTGGCATCCGCTTCCTCAGATAAGTCGGTCCGGCTGTGGAACCTGAAGACGCAGACCTTGATAGCCCTCACCGGGCACAAGGACGGCGTGGAATGCGTGGCAATTTCGCCCGACGGCAAACTACTGGCATCCGGCTCGTATGACAACGAGATCCGGATCTGGAGCCTGCCTTCGGGAACGCTGCAGCATACCCTTTCCGGGCACTCCGGGGGCGTGCTGGCACTGGCGTTCAGCCCGGACGGGCGGACGCTGGCATCGGGCGGCGCGGATTCCTCGATCCGGATCTGGTCGCCCGGAAGCGGGGAGATGACTCACAAGCTGGATGCACCGAATGCGCACGTCAAACTCCTGACTTACTCCAGCGATGGTCTGAGGCTGCTATCCGGAAACGGAGATACGTCTATCACCGTGTGGCTGCTAAAGGACATGTCCCATTTCGCGATGGAGTTTTGCGAAAGAGTGACGGCTTTGTGCGCTCTGGCGGGTAATCGCCTGGCCATCGGCGGCGCACAGGGAACGGTGGGAATTTACCGGATTGCCAAGCCCATGGTGCGGGTCTCGATTCTTACGGACCTGGCCGTCAATAACGCCGAAATCAAGGGCATCACCTATGAGGTGGACGGTGTCCGGTTCACCCTGCCTTGTGGCAGTCCGATTCCGGCAGGGGCGGTTTGCACCTGCAACTGCGTCCCTGGCGCCATTCCGATGCCGCCAACGTACTATCGCACGTATTACACGACATACTACACGCAGCCCGCTCCGCCCACGTACTATCAAACGTACTACACGACATACTACACGGTGCCCTCAACGCCAACATACTACACGACCTATTACACGACTTACTATACGTATACGTATCCGAATTGACGGCAGTATTGCGAGGCTAGATGGCACAGCCGGAACACGGTAGGCGACGGTTTTTCAACCAACTTGCGCGCGATCTCCTGGTGGGCGCGGGGGAAGTGCGCGGCATCCGCCATATTACCTATGGCGAATTGATGTCCGCCCCGGATGACCGTCTGGGGAAAGTCACGCCGGGCATTCGAGAGGGGGTCCGTATCCTGGCGGGAGAAGGGGCGGTCGGTGCCATGTTGCCCGACGGGAGTGAAATCTCGCTCTTCGACAAGAGCGATGTCGCACTACTGATTTTCAATTCCTTTGACGGACAGCGCACTCTCGACCGGATTGGCGAGGCGGTGGCTGGCGCGATGCATTGGCCTCCGGAACGGGGTTTTGCGGCTGCGCGCGCTCTGTTCCTGAAACTGACGTGCGCCGGAGTGGCTGTGGTATGCAATTCCTGGGAACCGTAGCCTCGCCGGTGAAAATCCACCCGGACTTGCCAATCCACCGGTTGCAGTCGGCCGGAAGTTGCGTATACTATGCTCCCGGACACATTGCGGTTTGCGGAACCGAGTGCTCGCCCCTGGTGGATGCGGCTGTGCGGGGCGAGCCTTCCGGGTTCCGGGCAGCGGCAGTGGCTGACGCCCTAATGCGCGCGGCCTCGGGAGCCGTGCAGCGTTGGAGAGAGTTGGCGAAGGCCCCGTTCCGACCGGAAGCGCTGACCGCTCATTTGTGGAGTGCCTGTAACTGCTCGTGCACTTACTGTTACTCGCGCCTAGCCGCGGCGGTGCCATCGGCGCAATTGGATCTGGGCCTCCTGGGGACCGCTGTCCGGCTGGTGGCGGAATCCTGCGCCGGCGCTGGCCGCGACTTGACGGTGGCGTTCCATGGCGGCGGCGAGCCGGCACTAGACGTTCAGCGTCTGGTGGCGGCGGTGAGCATCGCGCGCCGGGAGGCGGAGAGAACTGGAGTCCGGTGCGTCGCTCTGGTAGCCTCCAACGGGCTCTTTCCGGCCGCGGCCGCGGGTCGGCTGGCACAAGCGTTCGAACAGATTACGATTTCGATCGACGGTCCCCCGGACATTCAGGATGCTCAGCGCCCGTTGGCTGGCGGAGGACGATCCTCCCCTCTGGTCGAGCGCAACCTCAGGCTGCTGGCGGACTTTGGAGCGAACCTTGCGGCGAGGGTCACCATCACCCCGCAGACCATTCACCGGCAGGCCGGGATTGTCCAGTACCTTAGCGGTTTCCCGCGGCTCCGGCGGATCAACTTGGAACCGGTATTCGCGGGCCAGGGGAATTCGCAGCCCTGGTCGTTGAGCGATGCGGAGCCGTTTGCCGCCCGGTTCGTGGAGGCCAAGGCGCTGGGGACCCGGCTGGGTTGCCTGGTGGCCACCTCGTGCGTTCGCATGGAAGAGTTGCACGGGCCTTACTGCGACACGCTTCGCCACACCGTGCTGCTGGGGGCGGCCGGAGTGGTTGCTCCCTGCACGTTCCGCCTGGACAGGGACGCGGCGTGCGGCAAACTGCGGCGAGGGGGAGATCTGGAGTTGGACGTGGACCAGCTAACCGCCATGCGGCGCGCAGCGGCGGCTGTTCCTGACGAGTGCGCAGACTGCATCAACGCGTTGCACTGCGCCCGGGCATGTCCGGGTAACTGCTACCTGGAGTCCGGTCGGCCGCGCACGAGGGAGTTCCGCTGCCGCGTGGCGCTGCTGCTCTCGGTGCACCGGATTCTGAACTCGGTGGAGTCAGCGAAACCGGAAGAGGCAGACGGCGCCGTCCTCCGTGACGATGCGGTGCTGGGGGATCTGTCCCTCGGGCCACTCCGCAGGCTGGTTGACGAGCCCGAAGTGGAAGTAGAGAGGTCCGGCCGAGTTTCCGGGCGGCTGGTCCTCCGGGAGAACCGCTTGCACTCCGAAATTGTCCCAGATATAGGGCAGGCGGCTGATGACAGTCGCTCCCTTCGGTAGGGCGGAAGCCCATGACCGGATGGCGTCGTGCTCTTGACTGATGCTGGCCCACGGCTGGCTGGCATGGCTGGCGGCTTGCTGGTACTGCAGGAAGATCGCCGCGCCCACCAGCGGCGCTATGCCAACGGCGGCGCGGAGCGGCAGCCGGGCCAGCAATCCGGCTGCAACGGCTGCGATGGCCGGCGCGATCGGGAGCAGAAAGCGGGACCCACCGGGAGCGTCGTACTGGCCATACGAATAGAACAGAAGCAGCCCGGACGATACGGCCGGGAGGAACAGAAAAGCCATCGGCACCCAGCGACGGGCGGCCATGCCCAGGCGGGCCCACAACACGATTGCCGCTGCTGCCGCACCGGACAGCAGGGCGGTGGATGTCGCGTGGTGCGCCAGATAAACGAGGTTGCCCCGCAGGTTGCCTAAGAACAGATGCCATGAGAAGGACGATTCGGGGAGGCCGGCCAGGTAGAATCCGCTGAGTCCGAAATAATGGCGCATCGCGAAAACCAGCGATCCGCACAGCAAAACTCCCGCGGCAAGCGTGGCCGGAAAATGGATAGGGCGGCGGGATCGGCACAAGAGGAAGAGTACGGGCAGAAGCAGAAGCACATTTTCCAAGCGCGCATGAACGGCGACAACACTGGCTGACAGGGAAACTGCGGGCCACAGGCCCAACTCCGGCGCGCTGTACGCGAACCAGGCAGCCGAGACCGCAACCAGCGCAAACAAGGTCGAAACCGGTTCGGAAGAGCCGGAACGGAACCAGGCCAGCGCGATGGGCTGACTGAGTAGTGCGGCGGCCGCCCAGAGGGCGCACCGGCGGGAACGGCTCAAGGAATACGCCAAAGCCACGACCCATATGAGCGTGGCGGCTCCGCAAAGTTCGTTGAAGACCCCTGGACCGGTCTCGGGTCCAAGCCAGCGTATCCACGGCCAAGCTAGAACCGGGAAGGCAATAGGCCACTTGTAGGGTACCGTTTTGGCGCCGCCGGAGAGCGAACCGAGGGTCAAATGGCCCGGGTGGCCGGCCAGCGTGTTCCGCGAAATGCTCACGTAGGCGTCTTCATCGAAGAAGATGCGATGCTGGCGAGGGAAGGCGAAGTGGACGAAAAACACGAAAGCAACCAACGCCATCGGCAAAGGGAGGAAATCGCGGACCGGCCCGTGCGGGCGGAATCGGGTCCATGCGCAGACTGCCGGCAAGATTGTCGCGGCGATTGCCGCGAGCGCGATTATCAGGACTGCCATCATGATTGCGACTTCATCATCCGGTGGAGGCACTGAAGGGTAAGGTGCGCGGCTGTTGGGATCACCCGCATTTTTGATCTTCCCGTCCGGCGGGGCGAGTACTCCACTGGCACCTCGATGAACTCCAGGCCGGAGTCCGCGGCACCGAAGATCAGGTCCAAGTCACCCCACCGGCAACTGCTTTTGGGAATGGCGTTTATTACTTCGCGGGGCAGAGCCTTCAGGCCGCAGAGGGCATCGGAGACCGGCCGAAGCAAGAGCCAGGAGACCCATGTCGCGAAGAACTGGTTGCCGAGACGATGGCTAATCTGCATGGCCTGAGAGTTCTTCACAACGCTCATTCGGGAGCCATAAACAAAAGCCTTGGCCCGGACTGCTTGTGTCAGAGCGGCCTCAATCGACTTCGGGGCAATCGTCAAGTCGCAATCGAGCACGGCAACGATGTCCGTGACGGCAATCCTCGCCCCGATTCGAACGGCAGCATTCTTGCCGACGTTGCGCGGGAGAATGAGCGCCCGGACTTTTGATCTATAGCGGTGTTGGAGGACCGCGCAGAGATCGGAACTGCCGTCGATTGAGCCATCGTCGACGAGGATAATCTCCTGGACCATTTCCAGTTCCGCAGCCTTGGCGATGCACTCCTCAAGGATGCCGGCCTCGTCGTGGCACGGCATAACGACCGTGAGACTAAGCCGGGTTGGGGGAGCGGGTTGAGGCAAGCACTGATGTAACACAGGTTGTGCTCAGACACAAGCAGAGGAGAGCAGAGGAGAGCAGAGGTCTTCCCGAAGAAGTTCTCCCCGTTTGATGTGAACCTTCCTCTCATCTGGCCATGAGGAACCGGGATGCGTGCGGGAACGATGCCGGACTGCCGGACTGATCTGCATTCGCATGAGCTTGGCTGGCGTTGGTGATAAGCCCGGCGGCTCCACTTGGCCGACCTGAAGCGCGCGGGTCAGCTTGCTGGCGCGCCAGATGATCCGGCTGGAGCGCTCCGCCTCGTTGCTATTTGGAACTTACGGCACTATCCCGAAGCACGCGGCCAGTTTGCCCTAGACTAGTCCTCGAAGTCACTGGTGATGCCTACAACCGACAGCAAACCACTCTTGCTCAACGGGCCGATGCGCTTGATGCGGTAAGGTTCATGTGCCCTTCCAGTTTGCTGTCCTAGCGCCAAGCGAGCGGTTCTAATACCCTGCCCATTTTTGGAGCTTTTGCTGTTGACGATAAAGGCGCATATCCGAATTCCCCCGCATGGTCGACACCCTGGACAAAACCGCCCCATCGAGATTCTCCATTCACTAGTTCGTAGCTGCGTGCCTCGTGGGGAGCCAAATTCCCACCACGGAATCCAAGTCCCCTGCTGTTAACGTTTTCGCCCTTCGTCTGCCCGATCCAACGCGTTGCGTTTTCCTCAACATAGCCAGGCGTTTACGGCGAGTGCCGCCTCTCCGCAGTCGGCCCTGGAGATTCTCGTTTGCGCCCCGGTGAGTCCACGGGCGCGACTTTCGTGCCGACCTCTCCTCTTCTCCGGAGGGTGCCCCGCCTTATTTAACAGCCCCATTCGTCTCGACCTGACAAAACGATCCACCATTTCGGAATCGGCGCGCTGGTTAACAGCAGTGCCGTGTGATGGAATGAAGTGGTGACACCACTGCAATAGGGAGGATGCGCTGCCGAGGGATTTGCCCGCGGCGCCCCTCCGAACGCCAGTTCGTTGCGCTTGCGCCATCTACACCTGCCAGTCTGTAGAAACCCGCGATGATCTTTCTTCCTGCCAGGTCCAATTCGACTTGTGTCGTTCCTTCGTTCACGCACACCGTGGCCTTGGCTACGAACTAATCGAGGATCGCTTCGATGACGAGGGCTACACTGGCGCCACTCTGGATAGACCAGCCCTCCAACGACTGCTGGGGTTACTTCGGTCCGGCGGAGTGGATCGGCTGGTCATCTATCGGCTCGACAGGCTCTCACGCGACCTTCGGCATTTCGTCTCCCTCGCGCAGGAATTTCGCGAGCACAAAGTCGCGCTGACGGTCGTCGCCACACCGGAACTTGGCGTGGCCGCGCTGGACAATCTGATGCTGAATGTTCTGGCGTCCTTCGCCGAGTGCGAGAGGGAGATGACCGCGTCGCGGATCGCGGAAGCCCGTGCCTAACTGAAAGCCAATGGCCGACGGATCGCGGGCGCTGTGCCGTTCGGCTACGCGGCAGACCCTCGCACTAAGCAGTTGGTTGTGGTTCCCGAAGAAGGCGAAATCGTGTCACGGATGTTTCAGTGGGCGGCGGCGAAGATGCCCCCGTCAACTATCGCGACTCTCGCAAATGCGCAGGGATGGCGCACGAGGAACAACAACCGATGGACGGCGCGCCAGGTACTCTTCACGCTCACAAATTACGTCTACGCCGGCTTGGTCCTCGACGGAAATGGGTTTCGTGATGGCTGTCAGCAGGGCCTGGTCGAGAGGACCGTTTATCATGAGGTCCAGAACCTTCTTGCTCTCCGGCGCACGCGGAAACCCGGGCGCGCCAAGCCCCCGATGCCGTGGCCACTGCGAGGTCTGGTTTCTTGTGGCGCCTGTGGCCGACTTCTGAGCACGCACACAATTCGGCGAGGCTCCATCGTTTACCGATACTATCGCTGCCGGTCGACCGCCGGCGGTCGCGACCCGTACAAGGGCGTGTTGGTGAGCACGCACGAGATTGAGACCGCCGTGCTACAGTCCGCCGGGGTTGAACAAACAGGACTCACTTCCAAGGAGGAAGAGGCCGCCCTTCGCAATGTGATTCGGCAGGTCATCTTTAAGGCCGATACAGGGCGGATCGAAATCGAATTTCAGCCCGGCGGCGTTGCGGCGCGCCTCGCCTCGGAGGTTTTGGGTACAGCATAGGAGGGAGACCACTGTGAACGTCGGCATTGAAAGTGGATGATTTCGGACGAATGCTCGGTGGGCAGCCTGGTGACGTGTCGCGGGCCGTTCTGGAAGCCGTCGCGGTTGAGGCTTACCGGTCGGGGGGCGATAACGCCTGCGCAGGTGCAGCAGATGCCGGGGCTGCGCTCACGGGTGGGAGACGGAGCCGCTCCTGCGACGCGCGGCAGTGTATCATGACTCTCACGTCGTCCCGGGTGGATTCAGTGTAATGACCTGCCGGCGATTTGCGAAAACACGCAGGATCGCATCCAGCACCGCGTCCAGATCCTTCGCGACGTCCTCGGCGAGGAAGCGCAGAACAATATAGCCATTCTCCTGCAACAACTGGTCTTTGCGCTGGTCGCGGCGATACGCAACAGGATCGCCGAGGTGCTGTGGACCGTCGAGTTCGATGACTACACGCGGTTTGTTGCACAGAAGGTCGACCTCCATGCCGCTGAATGCGTCGAATGGTATCGGCAGGTCCGCGTTCAATCGAAAACGGTCCGCAGTACCCGCCAGCGTCTGGAGCCGCCGATACAGAAAGGCCTCGGTGGCACTGCGTGCGCGATTGACGCCTTCCGCATCCGGCGCTGGCGGGCGCGCCGCATCAACGAACAACGTGGCGAGCGACGACGCGACGCCGTCCCGGACCAGCCGTCTTACGCTTGCCGCGTAATCGCGCTTCCATGCCGGGTCGACAGGAAGCGGCACGTCTGCGGGCCATCCTGAAATCGCTCCGGCGGGCAGGACGATCGTGTATCCGACGGCCTCGTACCCACGGCACCGCCGGTCGAACATCCGCGCCAGCATCGGAACGTCGAGATCCGCGTAATCGTACACCCGCACCTCGCGCTTCGACTCACGAAGGCGGTGGAGCCGACCAACATATTGTGCCACGGTCCCGCGCCACGACACGGGCAGGGTCACGAACAGTGTGTCGAGACGCGGATCGTCGAATCCTTCTCCGATGTACTTGCCGGTAGCCAGGAGGACCCGCTCCTCATCGGGTGGAATCCCTGCCAGCCGCTCTCTGAGGGCCTCGGTCTCCTTTTTCCCCATGCCGCCTCGTAGCACGACCAAGTGGCGAACCCGCCCCGAGAGCAGCACAGCAAGCGAGTCCAGGTGCCGATTGCGCTCCGTCAGAACAAGGGGCGAGCGAGCCTCGCGCACAGCCCGCGTCACGTCATCGCAAATTAGGCGGTTGCGTCCCTCGTCCTCTATCAGCTCTCTGGATAGCGCCAGGAACTCATTTCGCTGGTCAGGGTCCGGTCCGCGCATCGAGTGAAAACCCGTGGGACGGACGACCACCGTGTGGTCGAACGGCCTAAGCGCCGCCTGCGCTTTCGCGTTGACCCGGTAGCGCACTGGGCCGCATTGCATGAAGATGATCGGGTGGTGGCCATCCTTGCGCGCAACGGTCGCCGACAGACCCACAACGAACCTCGCTTTGGCGCGCCGCGCGACCTGCTCGAAGCTCTGCGCCGACAGGTGGTGACATTCGTCCACGATCAAGTGTCCATATTCTCCGACGCGGTCGTCTACAACTCCTTTCCTGACGAGGCTTTGTATCAGCGCGACGTCAATCGTCCCACGCGGTTTGCGTCGTCCCCCGCCGATTCGCCCAATGGCTGCGGTCGGGATGTTCAGAAACGCCGACAATCGTTCGACCCACTGCTCTAGGAGCCTGTCCGAGTAATCAAGTCTGCGAGGGGTGATCCGACGCCAGATCCGTAGCACGAAAGTTCGAGGCGGCGAGGCCAGCCGCGGCTCGGCTTGCCACTTTGGCCGTAGCCGCCGCGCTGATG
>Ga0326727_10006502_pt1 | contig 31997 bp, 27 predicted proteins | sample MB2enrmetagenome_FD_207643 | JGI IMG/M metagenome (GOLD analysis project Ga0326727, IMG submission 207643) | Lab enriched peat soil microbial communities from McLean, Ithaca, NY, United States - MB29MY | ecosystem: Environmental > Terrestrial > Soil > Wetlands > Peat | place: USA: New York...
GGCGCCGTCGATAAGGATCTGCACCATCGCCTGCGGCTGCCCAAACGTGCCGGTCAGCTTGCTGTAGCGGTTGGGCGATTGGAAGACGTTGTAGAAGCCGTTGGCGAGCATCAGGCCGATGGCGTTGTCCCCCGCGCCCAGCGCCGCCGTCACGTCGTAGGCGTTGTAGAGGACGGTCTTGCGGTAGTTGGTCCAGCCCGGAGCAAGTTCGCGGTTGCCGATTTTGCGGCCGTTGATGCGCAGCTCGTACTGGCCCACGCCGGAGACATAGGCGATGGCGCGGATCGGCGCGGCATTGAGGTGCACGGCGCGGCGGAACAGCGGCATCCGCAGATCGGGCGTGGCGCCATCGGGCTGGGCGGCGATCCACCGGCCTTTCCAATCCGCCGGCTCCAGGCCCGTGCCGAAGCGCGCGGGCGCGCTCCAGAGGGAAGCGGCGTCCTTTTCGTCCCAGATTTGAACCTTCCAGGAATATTGCGCGCCGGAGTGGAGCGGCTGGCCCGAGTAAGGGATTTCGATGGTGCGGCTGGAGACCACCTTGCCGGTGTCCCACAGGTCCCCGCGGTCCTGCGCCAGAATCGCGGCCGACGAGGCAGCCAGAATCCGGTACGCCGATTGCGCCTTGCCGGTGTCCTGCGCCGCGGCGGCCCGCGGCACCCAGCTCAGCCGCGGCTGGGCGGTTTGGATGGCCGGCGGATCGGTCTGCGCCTCGGTGCGCAGCCCGGCGGGTACGAGAGCCGCGGCATGGGCACTGGCCAGGGCCAGCGCGGCGATCCAGACACGTCGATTCACGGGGCCGTCCTTTCGAAAGGACGAATATACCAGCAATCCCCGCGCCGGTCCCACCCGGAACCGCGACTGTCAAGGAGCGGCCCGAGCGGGAGTGCGCGTCACGGAAGCGACCTCCGAGGCAGTTCGCTTGCGGAACAGCTTCAATCCGAGCGCACCTGGGCGCGCGCGCGTGGGGCAGGATGGCATCCTGCGGCCGATTGTCAATCGGCCTGGGCGGCCGTTGCACAAGGCCGCCCAGGCGGGATGCCATCCCGCCGCAGGCTGCCAGCCTGCCCCACTGTCCCGCTTCCGGCCACCGGGGCGCCGCGATTCGCGCAAGCCGCCGGCCCGAGGCGCTGGCGTAAAACCGCGGGCGGGACACGCTCCGGTTTCGAGCCGCCCGGAGCGTGACCCAAAACCGCTCATCGCTGAGCGGTTTTTGCGTCTGCAAGTTGTTGAAACCATTGAATCTGACTTACAAGGACCGCTCATCTGAGCGGTCTCTTGGCCGCGCGCGGCCCAGAACTGCACAGCGGCCAGCAGGAGAACGGCGCTGGATCTCATAGTTCGGGTTGCGATTCGGGTTGCTGATCGGGGACCGAGAAAGTCACGTCGATGGTGGTTTCCACTTCCACCGGCTGGCCGTTCAAAAGCGTCGGCTTATATCTCCACTGCCGGACGGCTTCCATCGCCGCCGGCGTCAGCAGAGGATGGGCCGGTGGAATCACCGTCAGGCTCTGCATGGTGCCGTCGGCCGCGATGAAGGCGTGCAGGTGCACCACGCCCGAAATCCGCGCCTTCAGGGCCAGTTCCGGATACTGCGGCTTGGGCCCATAGATCAGCATGGCCGCCATGACGTTGCCGCCCACCTGGACGCGCTGTGTCGCTCCCTCCGCCGCGGCTGGAGACGCGATTTGCTGGGACATGGTGACCGAGCCTCCCGGCGGCGCGACAGCCGTAGCCTCCGGCAAGGCGATAGTTATGGTGGTCTCGCCTTTCTGGTTGGTCCGCGAGGAAACCCGCAAGTGCTGGTCGAAAGCCACGGCCTCCGCGAAGACCTTGGGCATCGCGTCGGGCGAGAAGGCGTCGCCCACGTGTACCGGCAAGGCGGCCAGCAGGTCGCTGCGCGCCTGGTCGGAAAGCCCGCGCACCTCGATGCTCGCGATGTGGGACGGCGGTGACGCCGGCGCCGAGTATTCGCGCAGTTGCTGAGGTACGAGCGCCACCTGCACCCGCGCCGGCAACTGGAAGCTCACCGTCACCGTCCGCGTGGCGTTGGCCGTGTCCTTGGCGAAATGCCAGTTCAGCACCGATTCCAGCACGGCCTTGCGCAATTCGTCCGGCCCACTGACGATGTTGGCATCCATCACCGTGCCGTCGGCGGCCAGCCTGACCTGCACGGCCACCGATCCCTCCACCCCCTTGGCGAGCGCTTCGACGGGATAGCGCACCGGCGACCGGTGCATCAGTTGGGCGCCGTTCAACTCCACCGTCACGCCCGCCGAGTCCGCCACAACCTGCGGCTCGGCCGCCAGCGGAAACGCCGCCGTCACGAACCAGCACGCGGCGGCCAGCAACACGAGGCCCGCCGTCAACGTCGATATCGATCTCGTCCTGGACATTCGAATCTCCTTTACCACCGCAATCACCCGTTGCTTGAGATGCCGCTTCCGCAGGAACAGGGGCGCCGGCGCCAGGTCGGGTTCCATGCGCACGCCCGCCACCGCCAGCAGCGCGTCCACATACTGGTCGCGCGCCTGCGTCCGTTCCACCACTTCCCGGTCCACCGCCTGCTCGCGCGCCAGTTGGATTTCGCCCAGCAGCCACCAGATGGCCGGGTGAAACCAGAAGACCGCGCGCACCAGTTCTTCCGCTACCGTGAAGGCCCAGTCGTGGCGCTCCACGTGCAACGCTTCGTGACACAGCACCGCGTCCTGCATGGCCGCGGGCAACTGCTCGAAGTTGCGCGGCAGCAGCACCACCGGAGACCGCAACCCGAACGTCACCGGGCTGCCGATATCCCCCGAGATGCGGTACTCCGGCCGCGGGCCGAACGCCACCGCCGGGCCGCGCCAGGGCGTCGAATGCCGTCGGTAGCCGCGCAGTTTCCACAGCCCCACCGCCAGCCAGCCGAGCCGCGCCAGCGCGCCCGCCGCCAGCACCAGCAGCCCGATTTCACCGGGCGTCCAGTGCGTCCGGGCCGGAAGCGCCGGCGTGGCCGCCACCGGAACCATGGGCGCCGCCACCGCCGGCGTGCTCACGGTTACGATGGCCCGCTTCCACGGACGCGTCTGCGGCAGCACCAGGCAAGCCGCCAGCAGCATCTGCAGGTAAGCCAGGCGCGCCTTGGGCAGCCGCAGCCCGAGCAGCGCCGGTATCAGCGACGCCACCCCCACCAGCAGCCCGATCTGCAGGCTGTACGCCACCACGTTTTCCCACGCCAATGCCGCGTTCATGGCTTCCTCCGCAACGCCGCGATCTCTTCCAGCTCTTCCCGCGTCAGCTTGTGATCCTCCACCAGGTGCACCAGCAGAGGCTGCGCGCTCCCGTTGAAGACCCGGTTGACGAACTCCTTCACCATGGCCCCGATCACCTGCCGCTTGGGCTGCGCCGGCCGGTACACGTAGGCCCGGTCCACCTGGGTTTTCTTCAGGTACTTCTTCCGCTCCAGGATTTTCATCATGGTCATGACCGTGGTGTAGGCCACTTTGCGCTGGGCAAGCAGCGTTTCGTATACGTCGCGGACGGTGGTGCTGTCGCGCTCCCAGACGATCTTCATGATCTCCAGTTCCTGTCCGGTCAAGGTGCCGCTCGGATACCTCATACTAGTTGTTTAGTACTAAATTGCCGCGATGTCAAGCGGATTTTTTGCGGCGCGGCGGGCGGCCGGCTCCGGCCCATCCACCCCCAACCTGTGGTGCGATAGAATCTTGTTGCCGGTCAAATTTTATGAAACTCCTTTTCCTGCTCGCGGTTCCCGCGATCCTCGGCGCCGCCGACGCTCCCATGTCCAGCGTCGACAAAGCCGCCATGAACCCGTCCGCCGATCCCTGCGTGGACTTTTACCAATACGCCTGCGGCAACTGGATCGCCACGAATCCCCTGCCCGCCGACCGCGCCCGCTGGGGCCGTTTCGCCGAGTTGCAGGAACGCAACGAACGCGTGCTGCTCGACATCCTCCAGTCCGCCGCCGCGGCCAAGGCCGGCCGCACGCCCTTCGAGCAGCAGATCGGCGACGCCTATGCCAGTTGCATGGACACCGCCGCCATCGAGAAGCGTGGCCTCGAACCCATCAAGCCCGAGATCGAGCGGATCGAGAGCATGGCGTCCCAGTCCGACGTGGTGGCCGAGATCGCCCGCCTTCACAGCCAGGGCGTCCGCGTGGTTTTCAACTTCAGTTCCGAGCCCGATGCCCGGGATTCCACGCGGACCATCGCGAGCCTCAGCCAGGGCGGCCTGTCCCTTCCCGACCGCGACTATTACCTCAAGACCGATGCCCGCTTCGTGGAGATCCGCAAGCGCTATGTCCAGCACGTGGCCCGCATGTTCGTGCTGGCCGGAGAGAGCGCCGGAACCGCCGCCCAGGATGCCGAGGCGGTGCTGGAGTTCGAGACCATCCTGGCCGGCGCTTCGGCCGACCGCGTCACCCTGCGCGACCCCGAGAAGAACTACCACATCGTGACCAAAGCGCAGATAGCCGCCCTGTTGCCGGCCATGGATTGGGACTTGTACTTCCAGGGCGTCGGCGCGCCGGCATTCGAGTCCCTGAACGTCTCCCAGCCCGATTTTCTGCAGCAGATCGGCGCGTCGCTCCCCGCTCAGGCCCTGGATGGGTTCAAGGCCTATTTCGAATATCACCTCCTGCACGCCCGCGCCGAGCGCCTGCCCGAGGCGTTCGAAAAGGAGGACTTCGATTTCTGGCAGCGCACCCTGGCCGGCGTGCCCGAGCCGCGTCCGCGCCAGTTCCGCTGCGCGCAGTTCGTGGACCGCGGCCTGGCCGATCTGCTCGGCCAGAAGTACGTTGAACTGGCCTTCGGCGCGGATGCCAAGGCGCGCATCGCCGAGCTTGTCGCCAACCTGGAAAAGGCCCTGGCCGAGGACATTCGCGGCCTTGGCTGGATGGGCGCCGACACCAAAAAGGCCGCCATCGCCAAGCTGAACGCCATCGTCAACAACGTGGGCTATCCCAAGAAGTGGCGCGACTTTTCGAGCGTGGTTATCGCCCGCGACGATTTCTTCGGCAACGCCGTGCGCATGGCGGAGTTCCTGCAGCAGCGCCGGATCGCCAAGATCGGCAAGCCCACCGACAAGACCGAGTGGGGCATGAGCGCGCCCACCGTCAACGCCTTCTACAGCCCCGAGAACAACAGCATCAACTTCCCCGCCGGCATTCTGCAGCCGCCCTTTTTCGACCCGCGGCGCGATCCGGCCGTCAACTACGGCGCGGCCGGCTCGGTGATCGGCCACGAGATGACCCACGGTTTCGACGACGAGGGCCGCAAGTACGACGGGGACGGCAACCTCCGCAACTGGTGGACCGCGGCCGACGGCGCCGAGTTCGAAAAGCGCGCCGCCTGCATCGCCAGCGAGTATTCCGGATTCACTTCCATCGACGACGTGAAGCTCAACGGCCGGCTCACCCTGGGCGAGAACACCGCCGACAACGGCGGCCTGCGCATCGCCTACATGGCGCTCGAGAGCGCCCTGGGGGAAAAGCGCGACAAGCTGGACGGCTTCACCCCCGAGCAGCGTTTCTTCGTCGGCTTCGCGCAGGTGTGGTGCGAGAACATACGCCCCGAGGAACTCCGCAGGCGCGCCGTGACCGACGAGCATTCCCCCGGCCGTTTCCGCGTGGACGGCACGGTGGTCAACATGCCCGAGTTCCAGAAGGCGTTTTCCTGCAAGCCCGCCCAGCCCATGGTGCACGCCGATAGCTGCCGGGTGTGGTAAGCGCAGGCTGATGCTGAGCCCTGGGGACGAGTGCACAGAGTGCACAGATGAGCCCCGCTCTCTGTAGGTTCATCTGTGGCTGACAATAGTCCTGAGAAATGCACCCCTGTAGCCGCACAAAATCGCTGGCCACAGATGAACACAGATGAAAATCGATACCTTGCTTCGCTGACCGCGCGTGCTGGGGGCGGTCTTTGAGGTCTCCAATGTCCTGGGCGCCGGATTCCTCGAAAAAGTTTACCAGCGCGCTCTGCTCAGGGAACTCGCCCTTCGCGGCATCCAGGCAACCTCCCGGGCTTCATTGGCTGTCACCTACAAGGGCCACCCCGTCCGCGAGTCCTTTGCCGACATCCTCGTCGAGGACGCACTGGTGGTTGAGCTGAAGTGCGTGGAACGCCTCGGCGGCGAGCACGCGGCGCAGTGCCTCAACTACCTGCGAGCCTCCGGCCTCCGCCTGTGTCTTCTGGTCAACTTCCAGAAACCCAAGGTCGAATGGAAGCGGATCATCCATGGATTTCAAATCCCCGACGGGACCGAGAACTCGTCCCCGTAATTTCCGGGACACTCCGCGGCCTCGCTACAATAGCTTTTATGGGTGACGGCCTGCGTTTCGAGTGCCAGCCCGGGTGCACCGCCTGCTGCGAGCGGAAGGGGTTCGTCTACGTCACCGAATCCGACGTCGCCCGCGCCGCCGCCTTCCTGTCGCTCACTCCCCGGGAATTCGAAAAGAAATACGTCTACCGCACCCGCCGCCGCATGCGCCTGCGCATGCCCCGGAATGCCAACTGCCCTTTTCTGGGCGACGGCCGCTGCTCCATCCATCCTGCCAAGCCCATCCAGTGCCGGACCTTCCCTTTCTGGCCGGAGCTGATTTACATCTGGGGCGAGTGGCACAATGCCGCCAGCTACTGCCCGGGCATCGGCACGGGGCCGCTGGTGCAGCTCGAAACCGCCGAGGCGCAGGCCCGCGAGATGCGGGAAGCTCACCCGGTCATGTACCGCGAATAGCGGCCGTCTCAGGTCGCCCGGGTCACGAAGACCACCAGGCACAGAACCACGATGGTCAGAACCGTGAAGAACAGACTACTGGCCGTCAGCAGCCAGTGTTCCAGCGTGACGTGAACCAAGCCGGGGCGCCGGTGAAAAGAATGGCGAAACGCGCTGAGCATGGCTCGAAACCTCCTTTGCCAATGAACGCGGTCCCAATTCCAACCCTATTGTACTCCCAAGAGCGGATATGGGAGCGGCGCCGCCGGACGAGTTGGCGCCGGACGAGTTGGTACGAGGCGGGCGGAGATCGGCTACTGATTCAGATTGAAGCCTACGGCGATGACTGTGTCCTCCTCGACGGGTTCGGAATTGAGTGCGCAGGGGGTGTAGCGCCATTGTCTGACAGCAGTGAGTGCTGAAGGAATCAATAGAGGGTCGCCATCAAGCACCTGGATGTCGCGTATTTCACCTGTCTTGGCGATGAGCACTCGCAGCCTGACATTTCCCTCGATGCGTCTCCTCCTGGCCTCTTCGGGATATGCAGGTCCGACGTAGCGAACGAACTTGGCGCAGTTGAGGGAATCGCCAATCATTGGCCGCGGATGCTCGGACTCCGCGGGGGTGGCTACTTTGGGCGGAGAAGTTGGGCACCCGGCCAACGCGAGCACCGTGGACAGGACTAACTCGAGGCTTGAGCGCACGAACAGTTAGAAGCCGGGGGCGGCGTTTCAGTTCCGAGGTTCCACCTGCCACGTGGAGCGGGCAAGGCGCCGCCGGACCAGGCTGGGTGTTCGGATCGACTGGGCGAGCTTCGCTCGCCGGGCCGAGTGCCACTCGGCCGCAGGATGCCATCCTGCCCCACATAAGACCGGTCTAGCGGACGCAGTCCAGCACCTCGCCGCCAGGGCCGATCAGCCGGGCTTCCATGGCCAGCGTCCCGTCGGCGTGCGTCGAACAGCTCAGGCACGGATCGTACGCCCGCACCACCGCCGACACGCGGTTCAGCATGCCTTCCTGGATCTTGTCGCCCTTGACGAAGAAGCGCGCCACCTCGCCCACGCTGCGATTGATCGCCAGGTTGTTATGCCCCGTCGCCACGATCAGGTTGGCCCAGCAGATGGCGCCCTTCTCATCCACCTTGTAATGGTGGATCAGCACGCCGCGCGGCGCCTCGATCATGCCCACGCCTTCCAGGCAGTTCACCGCCGCGTGCGCCCGCACGTGCGTGTCCAGAATCGCCGGGTCGGCCAGCAGCCGCTCCATCTTCTCGAGGGCGTGCGTCAACTCCACCAGCCGCGCGTAGTGATAGTGGAACGAACTGTGCACCACCGGCCCGAACCGCTGCCGGAATTCCGCCAGTTCCTTGTCCGCTTCGGGCGTGCCCGTCCGGTCCGCCACGTTGAGGCGCGCCAGCGGCCCCACGCGGTACACGCCTTGCGGATAGCCGGCCGGCTTGTAGTACGGCGCCTTGAGGTAGGAATCCTTGAGCCCCGCCTCGCCGATATACGTGGCGTAGTCCTTCGCCCGGATACCCTCGGCCAGCGTGGCGCCTTCGGCGTCCTTGTACTTCATGCGGCCTTCGTACCACTGCAAACCGCCCGCTTCGTCCACCAGGCCGGCGTACATGGTCGGCGCCGAGCCGAAGTGCGCGATCTCCTCCGGGAACTTGTCCACGATGCTCTTGAAGAACGCGACGGTCCTGGCGGCCATGGAGCGCGCTTCCGGCAGCCCCTTCAAAATGCGGTCGCGCACAGCCGGCGCGAGCGGGGCGTTCACGCCGCCGGGCACGATCCAGGAAGGATGAATCCGCTCCTTGGCGAGCCCTTCGATGGCGTCCTGCCCGAACTTGCGCAGCAGCACGCCCATGCGCGCCACCTCGGGATTCTGCTCGATGAGCCCGAAAACGTTGCGGTGCGCCGGGTCCGAGTCGAAGCCCAGCAGCAGGTCCGGCGCCGAGAGATGGAAGAAACTCAAGGCGTGCGATTGCGCGAACTGCGCGCAATGCACCAGCTCGCGCAGTTTCGTCCCGGCTTCCGGAGGCGACACCGCCATGATCGCGTCGCAGGCCTTGGAGGACGCCAGCAGGTGGCTCACCGGGCAGATGCCGCAGATGCGCGCGGTAATCGACGGCATTTCGTAGTACGGCCGGCCTTCGGTGAACTTCTCGAATCCCCGCACCTGGGTGACGTGAAACTGCGTGTCCGTCACGCGCCCGTCGCCGTCCAGATAGATGTCTATCTTGGCGTGGCCCTCGATGCGCGTCACCGGATCGATCGTGATCTTCTTCATGGCTTTATCCAAACTTCACCTTCGACGTCAGATTCGGCATGCGCCCTTCCAGCAGCTCCGTCAGCACGTACACGATGCTGGCCGCGGCCGGAGGGCAGCCCGGCACGTGCAGATCCACCTTCACCACTTCCTGCAGCGGCGCGGCGTGGCGCAGCAGCGCCGGAACCCCGTCCGACGGCACTCCCGCGCTGGGAGACGCGCCTTCCACGTAGATCCGCTCCAGCATCTTGCGCGCGGGCAGCGAATTCCGCATGGCCGGCACGTTGCCGGTCACCGCGCAATCGCCCAGCGCCACCAGCAGCTTGCTGCGCTGGCGAATGGTCCGCAACTGCTCCACGTCGTGCTGCGAGCTCACCGCCCCTTCGACCAGCGCGACGTCCACCGCCTTGGGGAACTCCTGCGCATCCACCAGCGGCCCGTACACCACCTCGATCCGCTTGGCCACGCTCAGGATCGTCTCGTCCATGTCGAGCACCGACATGTGGCAGCCCGAGCAGCCATCCAGCCACACCGTTGCCACCCGCACTCTCTTCATTGCTGGCCTCCCCGCCGCGCGGCCAGGCGCCTGACGTTCCGATCGTGCTTCACCATTTCCTCCACCGCGAAGCCCTTTTCCGACATGGCGCCGGTCGGGCACACCTGCACGCACTTCCCGCAACTGGTGCAGTTCTGCGACTCGCCCCACGGCCGGCTCATGTCGCAGATGATGGTCGAGCGGATGCCCCGCGAGCTCACGTCCCACACCCGCGCCCCTTCCACTTCCGCGCACACCCGCACGCACCGCGTGCACAGGATGCACCGGTTGTGGTCCAGCACGTAGCGCTCGTGCGAGCTGTCCACCTCCAGCTTGGGATACGAGTAGGGATACCGCACGCTGGTCACGCCCAGCCGCTGCGCCATGGCCTGCAGCTCGCAGTGGTTGTTGGACACGCACACCGCGCAGGTGTGATTGCGCTCGGCGAACAGAAACTCGATGGCGATCCTGCGGTAGTGCGCCAGCTTCTCCGATTGCGTGGTCACGCTCATGCCGTCCTGCACCGGCGTGGTGCAGGCCGGCAGCAGCCGTCCGATTCCCGACACCTCCACGATGCACAGCCGGCATGCGCCCACCGCCGGAATGTTCTCCATCCAGCACAGCGTCGGTATGTACTTCCCGCCCGCCCGCGCCACCTCCAGGATCGTCTGCCCTTGGCGGGCCGCCACGTATTCGCCGTCGATGCGAACCGAAATCTTGTCAGGCACTCCGTCGCTCCTAACTTCCCAAAAACAGTTTCGAGCCACAGATGAACACGGATAAACACAGATAAGACCAACTGTTGGAATGCATTGTTTTATCCGTGTTCATCTGTGTTCATCTGCGGCCATTCACGCTTTTCCTAGTGATGGTCCTTAATATCGCAGCGCAAACATCTCGCCGACTCCTCCCAGGCATCTTCCGGCGCCAGCCCCACCACCGACTCCGCGAAGCTCTCCACGCGTTCCGTCGCCGGCAGCTCCACCACGTGGTGCCGCCCGCTGCCGCTGGGCTCCGCCGGGGCCACGTTGCTGTAGGTGAACTGCGCTCCGATGCGCTCCCATCGCCCTTCGCCCATCAGCCGCCGGTCGATGTTGCGCGCCGCCTTCTTCCCGTACCCCATGGCGTTGGACACGTTGGAAGCGCCCGAGATCAGGTCGCCGCCCGCGTAGAACTTGCTGCGCGTCGTTTCCAGCGTGAACCGGTCCACTTCCAGCGTGCCGTGTTCCTTGATCCGCAGGCCCGCCGCGCGCACGAAGTCCTGGTCCACCGCTTCGCCCACCGCCAGGATCACGGTGTCGCACTGCACCCGGCGGATCTCTTCGGTCGGCACCGGGCGGCGGCGGCCCGAGGAGTCGAACTCGCCCAGCTTGGTCTTCACCACCTCGATCGCCTTCACGTTCCCGGCCTCGTCGCCCAGGATGCGGTGCGGGGTCGCCAGGAACAGGAACTTCACGCCTTCTTCCGCCGCCGAATCGGTCTCTTCGCGGATGGCCGGCATGTCCTTCTTTTCGCGGCGGTAAATCACGGTCACTTCGGCGCCCATGCGCAGCGCCGTGCGCGCCGAATCGATGGCCGCGTTGCCGCCGCCGATCACCACCACCTGGCGGCCCAGTTGCGCCGGCTCCTCCTTGGACACTCCCTCCAGGAAGGTCAGCGCCGTCAGAACTCCCTTCAGCTCCGTTCCCGGCAGGTACACCCAGCCTTCCTTCCAGGTGCCGATCGCCAGGAACACCGCGTTGAACTGGTTGTCCAGGTCGGCCAGCGTGATGTCCGTGCCCACCGAGACGCCGCCCACGAAGTTCACGCCCATCCGCCGGATCAGTTCGATCTCCTTGCGCACGATGTCTTTGGGCAGCCGGTAATCCGGAATGGCGTAGCGCAGCATCCCGCCCGGCTCCGGATTGGGATCGTACACCGTCACGTCATGGCCCAGCAGCGCCAGGTAGAACGCCGCCGCCAGGCCGGTCGGCCCGGCGCCCACCACCCCCACCTTCCGCCCGGTGGCCGCCAGCTTGCGCGCCACGATCCGCTGCGCCATGGCGTCGAACCGCTCCGACTGGTAGATCGAGTCGGCGATGAACCGGTGCACTTCCCGCATGTTTATGGGGCTGTCCAGCGACCGGCGCCGGCAGCGGTCTTCGCACGGATGCTGGCACACCCGCCCCGTGGAAGCCGGCAGCGGATTGTCCAGCACCACCGCTTCGAAGGCCTCCTCCAGCCGGTCTTCCTTATACAGTTGCAGGAATCGCGGGATGTTCATGTGCAGCGGGCAACTGTTCTCGCACGGCGAAAGCGCCAGGTCCTCGCACACCCCCGCCCGGCAGCGCTTGGCCCGGATGTGGTCCTCGAACTCGTGCCGGAAGTGCCGCATGGTGGTCAGCAGCGGGTTGGGAGCGGTCTGCCCCAGGCCGCACAGCGAGGTGTCGCGGATCATGCGGCACATCTCGTCCAGCCGCTCCAGGTCCGCTTCCACAGCCTTCCCCCGGGTGAAGGCGTTCAGGATGCGCAGCGAGGTATCCAGCCCCACGCGGCAGGGGATGCACTTGCCGCACGATTCCGAATGCGTGAACTCGATGAAGTACCGCGCCACGTCCACCATGCAGTTGTCTTCATCCATCACCACCATGCCGCCCGACCCCATGATCGAGCCCAACTGCGCCAGGGTTTCGTAATCCACCGGCGTGTCGAACATTTCCTGCGGAATGCACCCGCCCGACGGCCCGCCGGTCTGCACCGATTTCACCGGCTTGCCGTCCGCCCCGCCTTCGCCCACGTCGTAGATGAAGGTTTTCAGCGGCGTTCCCAGGGGCATCTCCACCAGCCCCGTGTTGTTCACCTTGCCCACCAGCGAGAACACTTTCGTGCCCGCGCTCTTGGTGCTGCCCGTCTCGCTGAACCACGCCGGGCCCTTGGCCACGATGGGCGCTACGTTGTACCACGTCTCCACGTTGTTGATGTTGGTGGGCATCCCGTAGAGGCCCTTTTGCGCCGGGAACGGCGGACGCGGACGCGGGCGCCCCGCGAATCCCTCCAGCGAGGCGATCAGGGCGGTCTCTTCGCCGCACACGAACGCCCCCGCGCCTTCCACAAGCTGTATGTCGAAGCGGAATCCCCGCCCCATGATGTTGTCGCCCAGAACGCCCGATTCGCGCGCCTGCTCGATGGCCCGCGTCAGGCGGTGCACCGCCAGCGGATACTCGGCACGCACGTAGATGATTCCTTCGGTCGCCCCCATCACGTACCCGCCGACGATCATGCCTTCCAAAAGCGCGTGCGGATCGCTCTCGATCTCGTTGCGGTTCATGTACGCGCCCGGATCGCCCTCATCCGCGTTGCAGATGATGTACTTGCTCTCCCCCACCGCCTTGCGCAGGAACTCCCACTTCAACCCCGTCAGGAATCCCGCGCCGCCGCGCCCGCGCAGTTTGGCCGCCTTGATCTGCTCCACCACCACTTCCGGATGGGCGTCGATCAGCACCTTGTATAACGCCTGGTACCCGCCCACGGCGACGTACTCTTCGATATCGTCCGGGCTGATGATCCCGCAGTTGCGCAGCACGATCTTCTTCTGCGGCTTGAAGAACGGCACTTCCGACCAGTTGGGAATGTTGGGAAATCCCGAGCCGTAGCGCATGTGGGCCGTCAGGTGGTCCCACTCCTCGATCTTGCATAGCGCCAGGTCCTCGGGCAGCGTGCCGCGCGCGATGTCGTCCAGAATGCGGCTCACGTCGCTCGACTGCACCCGCCGCAGAATCACCAGCGGGCGTCCCGGCAGGCGCACGTTCACCAGCGGCTCCTGGGCGCAGAAGCCGAAACAGCCGACCGAGGCCAGCATCACGTCGCGCCCCTGGTTCTGGATGGCTTCGGCGAACGCATGGTACACGCCTTCGGCGCCGTTGCCCGCCCCGCACGTGCCCATGCCCACGCCCACCCGCGGCCGCTGCGGCAGCAGCTTGGCCATGCCCGCCTCGCGGACCGTGCTAAAGGAACCGATATCCTGGATACGCGTCACGCCTTCCTCCCGCTCAGGTGCTCAATTTCCCGGTGCAATGTCTGCTCGTTCATGTGTCCGAAGACGGCGTGGTCCACTTCCACCACCGGCGCCAGGGCGCATTGGCCGAAGCACGCCACGGTGCGCAGCGAGTACTTCCCGTCGGGCGTGGTCACGCACAGTTTGTCGGCGCCTTCCTGGCTCTCTTCCGGCAGCCCCAGCTCCAGCCGCAGCCGTTGCAGCAGGTTGCGCGATCCGCGCGTATGGCACGCCGTGCCGCGGCAGATGCAGATGCTGTGATCCCCCTGCGGCTCCAGGTTGAACAGCGCGAAGAACGTCACCACGCTGAAGATCTGCGCCAGCGGCAGATCCATGCGGTCCGCGATGTACTCCAGAACTTCGGGAGAGAGATATTTGTGGGGTTCGTGCTCCTGGACCTGCTCCAGAACCCCCAAAAGCGCACCCGGCTTTCCCGCATGCGCGGCGACCGTGCGATCGATGAACGATTGTTCTTCCAGCGGCAGAACGCTCTGACTTGCAGTCGGCACCATCGAGCCTCCGAAATAAGATAATAACATCCTTAATTCCGTTTACGCACGCCGCGCACCCGTCCCGCTGCGCGGCGGAAACCGTCCTTCGCGCCGCCGCGCGGCCGGCGGAGATACCCCTTCACGCGGGCATGGTTCCTGGTACTCCGGTATCCCCCGTCCGGTAAATCCCCCCATTTTCCGCGCCGCGTTTCCCCCTGCGAAAAGTCTATTAAACCACCTCTCACCTGCCGATAAGTATTTCGAGGGGAGAGCAAGTTTATGAGTCGCGATCGCTCGACATCCGACACCGGCACGCAGTCGATGGCCCCGCAGCCCATCGGCTCCGGCCGCCCTGCCGAGTTCATTCAGCCCGCTCCGCTGGGCGACATACTCCACGAGCAGCTCGACTACCTCATCGGCCACGCCACCGCGGCCTGTCCCCCCGGTTGCTCCGATTGCGCGCGCCTCCAGCAGGTCAAAAGCTGGCTGCTGATTCCCTTCCGCGGCGCCCGCCGCCCGCGCGCCTCCCGCCGCGCCGCGTAGAGCAAGTCGCGCAACCGCCTCATCGGACCACAATCAATCGCATTGCAGAATCATCCACGCCTTTTCGAAGGCGCGCTCGCGCAGGGCGCTGCGGTGAATCAGAAAATACAAGCGGCCGTCATCGCCCCACTGCATGCCGATCCCGCCCTCCGAATCCACCTGCAGCAGCAGTTCCCACTCCGCGGCGCCGGGCCACAAGCCGCGCTCTTTGCCTTCGGCATATCCCGACTGGTGGCCGCAGTCCAGACCCTGGGAAACCAGATGGGCCTCCAGCTTGGGGTCGCAGCCGATCTGAATGCAATCGGGATACCCTCCGATCCGATGGAAGGTCTCCATGGTGCGCGCCACCCACTCTTCATGCACGCGGAAGTAGGACTCACACTCCTCCGGCTGCAACTCGAGCGATTGCACGCAAATGTCCTGTGGGTTGGGAATCGCAACGTGACTCGGCCTGGCGATCATCTCGACGGCGTCGAATCGCAGGTTCTCCGGCAGATCGGATGGGAACTCGCGCAACGGGAACGCCGCCAGCGGCTCCGGCGAATAGATCACGCGGGCGCTGCCGGCGTGCTCCGGCTGGAAGCCCCATACTTTCCCACCCTCGGAAAAGAAGCAGAGCGAGCCGCTGCCGGGCAGGTCGAGGCCCTCGATGGGAGGAACCTCCGACAATTCGAGTTGCGCGACGAATCCAAGCGGGCAGCCGCGCCACACCGGCCATTCGACGGCCGGCGGCAGATTGGGCCGGCCGCCCAGCCGGTGGGTGCTGCCTTCACCGGGCTTCCCCGGGGCAAGCTCCACCGAGTGCTTCACTCCCGCCGCGATCTGCGCGGCAACGCGGCCCAAGCCGTTTTCAACCAGCAGTTCCCGAATAGAATCCATGGATCGCTCCCAAACCCGCGGCGCGCGAAGAGCTATCGTGCGCAGGGGACAAAATTCACCCTCGTCAGACCGGCGGCCCCGATTTTCTGAAACACCAGGCGCGACACCAGAATCAAGTGGTACGCCATGGCCCCGCTGCCAAAGTACTGGCTCGATTTGAAGATGGGCGCGCCGGTGGCATCCGGCTTCGGGCACGGAGCCAGGCGAAGCGCCCCGGAGTCATATCGCGTGCGCCCGCAGCGTCTGCACACCTTGCACGGAAAGCCTTCCACCGGCAGGCCGGCAACCTGCGGAATCTCAAGCTGCACCACCGAGGCGATCTCCGCGCCGGTCCGGTCGAGCACCAGCGGTCTGCACCCGATGCCCAGCGGCTCGAAGACCTCTTTCCAAACCTCGAGGTTGACGAACAGCTCGTCGCAGATACAGTTCAGCCCCATGATGGATCGCGCCGAAGCCGGCGTCTTCTTCAAGCGGAACGGGGCCTTTTGTATCTGTCCGATCCCGCAGAACTTGCAGTAGCCGGCCAAGTCAAAGGTTGCGGACCGGTAACTCCCGTCCATGGCCGGCTGCGGATAGCCCATCTGGGCGCGGGATTGGATCCTCAGGAAGTCCGCGGCGTTCCGGTCCTCATCGGAATATTCCACTCTCGCCACATCGTCCAGATTGAATCTCTCGACCAGCGCCTCGACCGCGGCCCATTGCGGATCGTTCTCCGCCACGGTGTGGGACCATGCATCCGGCGTCAGCTCCACGCCGGCCTCGGCGAAGGCCGCGCGCGCTTTGTCGCTGAGCTTCCAGATCCTGATGCTATGGATGGTCTGCATGCATACAAGGTACCGCGCTACACCAGCCCGCGCAGCCACATCTCCTGCGCGCGCAGCAACTCCATCGCCCGCTCCATGGCGACCCGCTCGAAGCGCACTTCGTCGCGCGGGCGCAACTGGCCCAGCCGCCAGAAATCGGCCGAGATCACGGCGGCCGGCTTGGGATAGCCGCCGGTGGTCTGGTGCTCCACGAACAGGATGATCGGCTGGCCGTCCGGCGGCGCCTGGATCGCGCCCAGCGGCACGCCCTCGGTCAGCATGTGGCCCGCCGGGCTGGGGATGGCCGCGCCGCGCAGCCGCAGGCCCATGCGGTCGGATTCCTCGGTCACGGTGTACGCGCCGCGGTACAGCTCGTCCCCGAACCACTCCGCCTGCGCCGAGGGCGTCACGCGCAACCGGCCGGCCCGCTCGCCCGCGGGCGGCGCTGCCGGTCCCGCGCGCGGTTCGCGCACGGCTTCCTCGCCGACCGGCAGCACGTCGCCCCCGCGCAGCGGCCGACCGCCCACGCCGGTGGCCACGTGCACCGAGGCGCTGCCCATCGCCCGCGCGACCGCCAGGCCGCCGCGCACCGCCAGGTAACAGCGCGCGCCGGAGCGCGTGCGGCCGCAGCGCACGGTTTCCCCCGCGGCCACTTCCACCGCGCTCCACAGCGGCAGCCCCGCGCCGAAATCCGAACCGGTCAGCGCGATCACCGCCCGCGATTCGAATTCGAACGCCCCGCCCGCCAGCGTCATCTCGAGCGCGGCCGCGCCCTCCGCGTTGCCCACCAGCAGGTTGCCCGCGCGCAGCGCCAGCGCATCCGCCGCTCCCGATGCCGACACGCCGAAGTGCGCCCAGCCGAAACGGCCGAGATCCTGCACCGTGGTGAGCAGCCCCGGCGAAAGCACGCGGATTCGGTTCACCGCCGGCCCTCCAGCACGAAGATCACGCGGTCGTCCATGCGCAGCAGCGGCGGCGGCTCGGCGTGACGGTCGAACAGGGCCAGCGGCGTGCGTCCGATCAGCCGCCATCCGCCCGGAGACGACAGCGGATACACACCCGCCTGCCGGCCTCCGATGGCCACGCTGCCTTCGGGCACACGTTTGCGCGGCGCGGCCAGGCGCGGCGTGGCCAGTTCGGGCGGCAGCCCGCCCAGGTACGGGAAGCAGGTGGCGAACCCCACGAAACAGACTTCGAATTCCGCCGCGCAGAAGCGCTCGATCACCCGCTCGGGCGCGAAGCCGGTGTGCCGCGCCACGTCGTCGAGATCCGGCCCGTCATCGCCGCCGAAGCGCACCGGGATCTCCACCGTCCGCCGCTCCACCGCGGCGCGCTCGGCCGGCGCGTCCAGCCGTTCGCGCACCTGGGCCGCGACGTCCTCGTGATCGCGCAGCCGCGGATCGAAATCGACCAGCACGCTGGCGAACGCCGGATGAAGATTGAGGATGCCGCGCGCGCCTTCGAGACCGCGCGTCAGGCGCACCACCTGGCGGTGCGCTTCGGGCGAGATTTCATCGCCGAATGAGACAACGAGCGATCGGTCGCTGGCCGGCCGCAGAATCACGGTAAGGAGATAATACCACCGTCAGTAATTGAGCTTCGCCGGCGTGTACTTCGGCGTCAGCAAGTGGAGCAGCAGGAGCGCCAGCAAGTAAGCCGACCCGCACAGCGCGAAAACCGGAATGTAACTGCCGGTCCATTTCACGATGTGGCCCACAAACAGGTCGAGCAGCGCGCCGCCAGCCGCTCCGAGCCCGCCGCCGATTCCGATCACCGAGGCCACCGCCACTTTCGGGAACAGGTCCGACGGCACAGTGAAGAGGTTGTTCGAGAAGCCCTGGTGCGCCGCCATGGCCAGGGCGGCCAGCGCCACACCCCACCATATGCTGGGCATGAGAGGCATCAGCATCACCGGCAAGGCGGAAATGGCGCAGACGAGCATGGCGGTTTTGCGAGCCGTGCCGACGCTCTTGCCGCTCTCGATCAGGGCGCCGGAGAGGTAGCCGCCACCGATGCCGCCCAGGATGGAAACGCCAAACGCAACGATCAGAGGAAGGCTGGTGCCTCCCAACTTCTGGTGGAAGGTGGTCTGCCAATAGCCCGGCAGCCAGAACGCGTAAAACCACCAGACCCCGTCGGTGAGGAACTTGGCGCCGCCGAATGCCCAGGTCTCCTTGCACGGAAGCAACTTCACATAGGGCACCCGCTCGATGCGCTCGCCGGGATCGCTCTGGATATGCGCCAACTCCCCGGGCGAGACTTTGGGGTGGACCTCCGGCTTGCGGTACATCCGCAGCCAGAACACCAGCCAGATGAATCCGATGGACCCACAGACTACAAACGCGCCGCGCCACGCATCCTTCCCGAGGGAGGCAGCGAAGGCCATTACCAGAACGGGCACCACCGCCGCGGGCAGCATGTTGCCGACATTGGAGCCGGAGTTGAACAGGCTCGTCGCCAGGGCGCGCTCTTTCTTGGGGAACCACTCGGCCACCGTCTTCTGGCAGGCCGGGAAGTTGGCGGCCTCGCAGATCCCCAGCAGGAACATGGCGGCTCCGAAGGTGAATGCCGAGTTCGCCAGGCCTGGCGACATGGCCGCGACGCTCCACATCACAATGGCGATCGCAAATGCCTTGCGCGTCCCCAGCCAGTCCGTGAAATACCCCGCCACTACAATGCCGAAACCATATCCCCACTTGAAGAGAGAGGAGATGTTGCCATAGGTGATGTCGTCCCAGTGGAACTGAGTCTGCAGGTTCACCTTCAGGAATCCCAGGATGCCGCGGTCTAGGTAGGCGACCACGGTGGCGACGAAGAGCAGCGCGCAAATGGCCCAGCGGTAGCGCGAGACCGCTGGCCTGTCGAGGGCGGTTGTCATAAGAGACACGATTATACCCGTATTGCGCGCCCGCGGGCCGCCCCGCGCTACAATCGGGCTTCGCATTGTCCTATGAGCGTCTCCCGCGCAATTTCCGAGCAGATGGAGCATTCCTCCTGGATCCGCCGCATGTTCGAAGCCGGCCTGGAACTCCGCCGCGAACGCGGTCCCGAGAACGTTTTCGATTACACTCTCGGCAATCCCGAGGTCGAGCCGCCCGCGGCGGTGATCGAAGCGCTGCGCCGCGTGGCCGCCGAGAATCGCCCGCGCAGCCATGCCTACATGCCCAACGCCGGCTACCCCGCGGTCCGCGACACCATCGCCCGCCAACTGGCCGGCCGCACCGGCCTCCCGTTCACCGCCGCCGACGTGATCATGACCGTGGGCGCGGCCGGCGCCATCAACATCCTGCTCAAGTCCATCCTCGATCCCGGCGACGAGGTCATCCTGCTCAACCCCTGCTTCCCCGAGTACCGCTTCTACGTCGAGAACCACGGCGGCAAAGCGGTCCTGGCCGAAACCGACGACCAGTTCCAGCCCGATCTGGATCGCATCGCCCGCGCCATCACCCCGCGCACCAGGGCGATCATCCTCAATTCGCCCAACAACCCCACCGGCGCGATGTACTCCGAAGCCGTGCTGGGCGAGTTGAACGGCCTGGTGCGCGACCCCATCATCGCCATCGGCGACGAGCCCTACCGGCCGCTCACCTTCGACGGCGCGACCCCGCCCGAGCCGCTGCGCCTCATCGAGCGCTCGGTGGTGGCGTGGAGCTGGTCGAAGGCCATGGCCATCCCCGGCGAGCGCGTGGGCTACCTGGCCCTGTCTCCGCGCCTCTCAGAAATCGCCGCCCTGCGCGACGCCGCCACCTTCGCCAACCGCACGCTGGGATTTATCAACGCGCCCGCCATCTGGCAGTGGGTGGTGGCCGCCGTGCCCGACGCCGTCGTGGACGTGGCGCAATACCAGGCCAAGCGCGACCTGCTGTGCGACGCGCTCACCTCCATGGGCTACCACGCGCCGCGCCCGCAGGGTTCGTTCTACGTCTTCCCGAAGACGCCCACACCGGACGACGTGGCCTTCGTTCGCCTCCTGATGATGGAGGGAATCCTGGCCGTGCCCGGCTCGGGCTTCGGCCGCTCGGGCTACATGCGCCTTTCGCTGACCATCGCGCGCGACGAGTTGGAGCGCTCGCTCCCCGGATTTGCGCGGGCCATCGCCAAAACGCGGTGACCGCCCGCGCCGCGCCTACTGCACGTTCGCCGTCACCGCCGCCGAGGTCCCCTGCGCGTTGGTCAAGGTCAGCGTCACCGAGGTGATGCTTTGCGTGCTGCCCGTCACCGTGAACGGCTGCACAAAGGAGAACTGGCTGCCGAAAGGCGCCGAGGCCGCGCCTGCGTACCACGCCGAGAACAGGCTCGTCACCGGAACCGACAGCGAACTGGTTTGCAGGTTGGCGCTGGCCGCCGCGGTGAACTGGAAATTCGCCTGGGTCACCTGGCGCGACGTCGCAAAACCGATCACCGTCACCGTGAAACCACCGGCCGTGTTCGCCGCCGTCATGCTGCTGATCACCGGCGCGCCCGCCGCGATGCGTACCGATTCCTGCGGAGCCTGCGTGGGCGTGATGTTCTGGCCCAGGGCCGATAACTGCGCCGTAATGGTAATGGTCCCGGACACCGTTCCGGCCGCCAGCGACACATTGCCCGTCAGCGCGCTGGTTGCCGCGGGAATCTGGATCACCACCGCGCGCCCGCCGGTGGAGAACTGCACGGCGGGATCGTCGGCGCCGGAATCCGGCGTGAACCCGAGCGTCAGCGTCACCGTCACCGCCAGCGGATAGGCCGGCGACATCCCCACCTGCACGCCGGTTTGCGTGCCGGGGTTCAGGGCCGCCGGAAGAGTGCTGAAGACCAGGGTTGACGGGGCCGGCATCACCACCGTCAGCGTGAAGGTCCCGACCCCCACCGTGCCCGCCGCGTCGGTCACGGTGATCACCACCACCGAGACGCCCGGCGCCGTGGGCGTGCCGGAAATGGTCCCGCCGGCGGACATGCTCAATCCGCCCGGCAGGCCGGTGGCCGCCCACTTGTTCGATCCCGCGCCTCCCGCGGCGCCGACCGTCGCCGAGTAAGCCGATTGCACCGTGCCGTTGGGAAGCGACGTGGTGGTGATGGAGATGGGCGGGGCGGTCACCGTGAGGCTGAAGCGCTGGGTCGCGTTGACGCCCTTGGAATCCGTCACCGTGGCCGTCACCGTGGCAATGCCCGCGGCTGTGGGAGTGCCCGTCAGCACGCCGCCCGCCGAGGCGGTGACGCCCGTGGGCAGCCCTTGCACCGCCCAGGTGTACGGCAGATCGCCGCCGCTGGCCGCCAGCGTGGCGGAGTACGCCGTCCCCACCACGCCCGCCGGCAAAGTCGCCGTGGTGACGATCAGAGGCGCCGGCGCGATGGTCACCGGGTAGGTTTGTTTCGCCTGGGCGCCGTTGGCGTCCGTGACGGTGACGGCGACGCTGTAGGCGCCATCCGCCGTGGGCGTGCCGCTCAAGCTCCCGGTTCCCGACATGGCGATGCCCGCGGGCGTGCCGCCGGCCGTCCAGGCGTAGGGCGGCTGCCCGTTGGCCGCGTAGAACTGCACCGAATAGGCTACCCCTACCTGTCCGTTGGGCAGCGACGCCGTTACGATGGCCAGAGGCGGGGGAGTAATGGTGAGGCTGAAAGTCTTGCTGGCGGTGGCGCCGCTGGTATCCTTGACGGTCACGGTAAACCTGTAGGTCCCCGCGTTCGCCGGCGTGCCGGTGAGCGTGCCACTGCTGCTGAAAACCGTGCCCGGCGGAATCCCGCTGTCGGCGCTGAATGTGTAGCCCGGGTACCCGCCCGTGGCGGCGAAGGCGATACTGAGCGCCACGCCGGCCGGAGCGTTGCTCAAGGCCCCGGTGGTGATGGTCAGCGCCGGGGGCGCAATGGTGATCGAGAACCCGAGGGAGGCAGACCCGCCCGCGGAATCCGTCACCTGCACAGTGAACTTGGAGGTTCCCGGCGTGGTGGGCGTGCCGCTGATGGCGCCGGAACTGGCAAACGCCAGGCCCGCGGGCAGGCCTCCGCCGCCGGTCACCAGGGCGAATGAGTAGGGCGGTGTTCCACCGACAGCCGAAACTCCCGCCTGGTACGGCACCCCGACCTGTCCGGAGGGCAGCGGCCCGCCGCCGAATCCCAGCGCAACCACCACCGGAGAAACTACGTTAAGTGGAAACTGTCCGGTGGCCACCTGCCCGATGGAATCCGTCACCGTGAGCGATACCTGGTAACTTCCGGCGGTGGTCGGCGTGCCCTTGACCTCGCCCGTCGCGGCGTTGATCGCGAGGCCCGGCGGCAGCCCGGTGGCCGTGAACTTCAGCGGCGGGAAACCGTTGACGGTTTGAAACGTGTAGTCGTAGGCCATGCCCACGGTGGCGCCCGCCATGGGCGCGATCACCACCCCCAGGGGCGGATACGCCGGAGTAATGGTGAAGGAGACAGCCAACGACGCCGAAGTGCTGGCCGCCACATCGGTCACCGTTACGTTCACGGTTCCCGGGCTGGTGATCCACGCGGCCTGGATGTTGGCCTGCAGTTGCGTGTTGCCGGTGAGGGGCACGTTATTCAGGGTGTAGGTGCCGAAGTTCACCGTTGGATTTACGGAGTTGTCGCTGGTGAATCCGTTTCCGTTGATGGTCAGCGTAAAGCCCCCGCTGCCGGCCACGACGGTGGATGGAGACAACGACGTGATGGCCGGCCCCAGAATGGTGAACGTCGCCGGTGGGGTGGGGGCCGGGACATCGCTGACTGCCGCAACGGTGATGTTCACGGTGCCGGGCTGCGCCACCAGATCGGGCGTCACCGGAATTACATATTGGTCCGCGACCACGAAAGGCCCAAACTGGGTATCGTTCCAATACACGTTGAAGTAGTCGCCTGCCTGGTTCGCCACCGTCACCGTCAGGTTGAACCCCGCGCTGCCCGCGTACACCGAGCTTGGGCTCAGGTTGGTAATCGCGAAGGCCTGGGCGGATGCCGTCTGGGCGCCGCCCAGCGCCAGCAGCGCGATGGCGAACCAGGTCGCCAGAAGACTCCCTATCCGTTCGAAGCGTGCCTTACCATTCGATCCGTGCATGCATCACCCCCCGCGGCGTGAAACACCTCATCATGAACCCGAACACGTCCTCTTATCAAGCCATTGCCTGCCTGCCAACGGCTTCCATGTTCGATTGTATACGCTCCCGCGTCCGCCCTGGCTAGCGGAGAGTTACAATAGTTGCGCCCCAGCCTCCGGCTTCGGCCGGAGCGTCGCGAAAATCCACAACGAACTTCGTCCGCCGCAGCACGCCCCGGACCATCTCGCGCTGTACGCCGATTCCCCGGCCGTGGATAATCCGCAGGGCCTTCAACCCCAAACGGTGCGCTTCGGACAGGTACTCCTCGATCACCGGCGCGGCGTCGCGCGGCGGAACGGAGTGCAGGTCGAATACATCCGTGATGGGGATCCGTATGGGCTCGTCGCCGGACATCATCGGGAAGTCCTCCAAAAATCAAAAGCCCGGTCAGCCGAAGCCGACCGGGCCGATACGACCACCGCAAAGCAGCGCACCTGACGTCAAGCGACCTGTTGAGCCCGGTACTGGCTCATGATCGCTTCCATCTGATCCTTCAACCGCAATTTCAGCTTCTTCAGCCGGATCTCTTCCATCTGCTCTTCCAGAGTCAGATGGGAGAGGGCTTCGAGGGCATCCAGCTTCTGTGCATATTCTGAGTGCCGGCTGTGCAGGCGCTGAAACTCCTCGTTTGTAGCCATCAGATGCGCTTTCAACTCTTCTTGCGCGTTCCGTTCCATATGGGGCAATTCCTCCCAGTAAGGTTGCCGCGCCGAGTCGGCTGCTTGGATAACAAGGCTCGGTGGGTAATCTCTTCGTGATGTGATGAAGGACGGCATCACCGTCTACCGCAACCTTAACATGAATGAAACTTCATGACAATAGCCGCTTCCGGAGGGGCCTCGTAAAATTCCTTCCGTCGGCTAACCTCCTTAAACCCCATGGACTTGTAAAGGCCTAGGGCGGCTACATTAGACTCCCTCACCTCCAGGTAAACACCCCCGGAAAACTCCCCTAGGAACGCCCCGATCAGGGCTCTCCCGACGCCGCTCCGGCGGCATCCCGGCGCGACTGCCAGGTTCAATATCTCAGCTTCGCCCATGCCCAGAGACCGCCCCAACAGGAAGCCCGCCACCCGATCACCGTCGGCGGCCACCCACAGGCCGTAGCCAAGGTAGTCCGCCACCCTCCAGTGAGCCGCTTCCGGGCTGGCGGACTGAATTTCGGCGATAGCGTCCAAATCGGCTTCCAAACCGCGCCGGATTGCTGGCATAGTTGCAGTATGCCGCATGCGGCCATCGCGCTGTTCCTCTTTCTGTCGCAGCCCTTCTGGGAGGCCAAGCCGCCGGAACGTTGGACCAGCGAGGAGATCGACACACTGCGTCACGCCAGCCCCTGGGCGCAAACCGCCGGGAATAATCCCGAGCTGCTGGCATACCTCGCTACCGCCGCCCCCATCGAGGACGCCGAAGGCGAGTTGCGTCTGCGCACGAAGAATACCCTGCCCGAACCCGATCCGGACTACGCCGATTTCCTCCGGCTCAACCGCGAAAGAATCCTGGTCCTGGCTATCCCCTGGAGCCAGCCCGCCCGCTTCGGCACCGAGGCCGAGCGGAAACGGATGGAGGATGAATGCGTCATGATTGCCGGCCGCAAAACCTGGCAACTGGTGGGCCATTTCCCTCCCAGCCAGTCCGACCCGGTGCTTCGCCTCGTGTTTCCGCGCGAAGTGAAGCCGGCCGATAAATCGGTACTGTTCCGGCTGTACCTCCCAGGCGTGGCATTTCCGGAGCGGGAGGTCGAATTCCGCACCAGGGATCTGATGTATCACGGCAAGCTGGAAATGTAGATCGTTTGGATCGCGGTGGTAGTATTCTACTAGGGGACACTTTCGTCTCCCGGACAGGAGGGTTAGGCGAAATGGACCGTAGAAGTCTCCTTAAAGGTGCCCTGGCTGCCGGCGGCGCATGGCTGGCCAGCCGAACGGGCGCTGCGGCCTTGGCTTCCCAGCAGCAGGTTTCGGGCGCGGAGACCGCGTCCCAGCCCGCCAACGCCCGGTTTCCCAGCGGATTCCTCTGGGGCATGGCCACTTCCGCCTACCAGGTGGAGGGCGCGTGGAACGCCGACGGCAAGGGCGAATCCATCTGGGACCGTTACGCCCACACCCCCGGGAAGATCCACGGCGGCACCAATGCCGACGTTTCCTGCGATCAGTACCATCGCTACCTGGAAGACGTCGCCATCCTCAAGCGCCTGAATCAGAAGAGCTACCGTTTCTCGACGTCCTGGCCGCGCATTCAACCCACCGGCACCGGGCCGGCCAATCAGAAAGGCCTGGATTATTACAGCCGGCTCACCGATGCCCTGCTGGGGGCTGGCATCCGCCCGTTCTGCACCATCTACCATTGGGATCTGCCGCAAGCCCTGGAAGACCGCGGAGGCTGGCCGAACCGCGATCTGGCCGGCTATTTTGCCGATTTCGCCGCCATCCTGGCCAAGCACCTGGGCGACCGCATCACCGTCTGGGCTCCGTTTAACATGCCGACGCACTTCACCTATTTCGGCTACGGCGTGGGCGCCGATCCTCCCTGCAAAGCCGATATCCGCCAGTTTTTGAGAGCCGCCCATACCGTCTCTTTGGCGCAGGGCCAGGCTTTCCGCGCCATCAAGGCGGTCTCCTCGCACGCTACCGTGGGCAGCGCTTACGGCATGGAGCCCTGCTATCCCAAGACCGCCAGCGACGCGGATCGCGCCGCCACCGCCCGCTTCCACGCCCTCCACAACATCTACTTTCTCCACGCCGCCACCTATGGCGATTACCCCAAGGCGTTCCACTGCGAGACGCCTTACCATGCCATGGGATTCAAGCCCGGCGACGAGACCATCATGAAGGTTCCGCTGGATTGGGTGGGAGTCCATTACTACTGCCGGATGATCGTCTCGGATTCGGGCGGCGAGGGTTATCACTGTGCCGAGGCCCAGGGGGAAACCAATTTGCCGCTCCCCGATCCCGTGGCTCAAATCCGCGTCGAATTGGGGAACGAGGGCCGCAAGACCGACGGCGGCCTGGAGGTCTGGCCGCGGGGCATCTACGACCTGGTGATGCAGCTCTCCCGGGACTACAACCACCCCATCATCGAGATCACCGAGACCGGCGGCAGCTACCTGGACGCCCCCGGCGCCGACGGCCGCGTGGCCGATGCGCGCCGCATCGCCTTCTACCGCGAGCACCTGGCGGAACTGGCGCGGGCCATCGCCGACGGCGCCAAGGTGCGCGCCTACCACGCCTGGAGCCTGGAGGACAACTTCGAGTGGGCGCACGGCTACACGCAGCGCTTCGGGCTCACCTATGTGGATTTCGCCAGCCGCAAGCGCACCATCAAAGACTCTGGCTACTGGTACGCCCGCGTGGCCGCCGCCAATCGCCTGGACGTGTAAAGCCGGAACCGGTTCCGGCGCCTACATGCGCGGCGCGTAGTATCCCGGGCGCACCCGCACCAGCAGTTCCTTCCGCCCCTTCACGCGCAGCTCGAAGGTGTGAAACAGGCCGTCGGTGATCAGCGGTTCGGGACGGTACAGAATGATGTACTGGTGGCTGAGCTCGTTGTGGATGTTCTCGAAGGACTGTTCCAGGTCTTCCACGCGAAACGGAAAGTAGGCGCGCCCGCCGGTCCTTTCGGCGAAGTACTTGAGCACCTTGTCGCCTTCCAGCTCCATGCGCGAGGTGTCGGTGGAAATGGTGTAGACCACCGTGTCGGCGCGCTGCGCCATCTCGAGCGCCTGGTCGCGGGTAAAGTGGCTCTGATTGTCCTCGCCGTCGCTGAGGACCACGATGGCGCGGCGGAACTTGCTCTTGGGCTGATCGAGCGCCAGTTTGTCGCGGCAGGCGAAGTAGATGGCGTCGTACAGCGCCGTGCCGCCGCCAGGCCGCAGGCTGCGGATGGCCTCCTCCAGGACGCCCGGATCGCTGGTCAGGTCGGAAACCAGTTGCGCGGTGGAATCGAAGCTGATCAGCATGCCGCGGTCGGTTTGCGTCCGCATGACGCTTTGCACGAACTGGCTGGCAGCCTCCTGCTCGAATTTGAAGCGGTCGCGGATGCTGTTGCTGGTGTCGACCAGAATGCCGAGCCGCAGGGGCAGATCGGTTTCGGCGCTGAATTCCTGGATGATTTGCGGCCGCTTGTTTTCGATCAGCTCGAAATCGTCCCTGGTGAGGTCGGTGACGAAACGGCCCTTGCGGTCCATGACCGTGAAGAGCATGTTGACGCGGTTGACATCCACGGTGATGCGCGCGCCCGGCTCTTCGGTCTGGCCCGGCGGGACGGGGTTTTGCGGAGCGGCCCACACGGCCACCAGCGCGCCGGCGGCCGGGAGAAGGCCCCAAAGTCTCATATCACCCGATTATACAGTGAGGCTGGAGCGCCCCACGCAACTACCGGATCCAAACGCTGAAATACGTCTCGGCGTTCCCCATGCTGAGAATCACATACGTCAAGCTCTGCTGCGGCGCAGCGAAGTTGACCTGGAGAATGCCCGCCGCCATGCCCGGCGCCGCGCCGGCAAAGGAGACCGGCAGCACCGTGGGGTTGTTCGGGTCGGTCGGGTACGGCTGGATCAGGATGGGCGCGCCCGGCCCCGCCAGCGGAGCGGCGTCGATCTGGCCATCCTGGCTCGGCGGATTGGTCTGTCCCGCGCCGGCCAGGTAGAGGATCATGGTCGAACCTGCCTGCGCCGGGTTCGACGCGGAGTTGGGAGAGTAATCCCCATTGAACACCCCCAGGATCTGCAAGTTCACTGGAGTCACCGCGACCTGGACCGCGTTCGACTCGACGCCGTCGTATCGAACCTGAATGGTGGTGGCGGATTTGGCGGCCAGCTCGAAGGGCGCCACCAGGTCGATCTCCTGGGCGCTCACCCACAGCAGCGGCACGGGGACGCCATCGAAGGCGACCTCCACGCCGGCCACGCTGGTGGCCAGCACTCCCGACTGGACCGCGCCGGGCGCAGCCGCGGCCGGGCCCATCCGCTGGCCGAGAATCCGAATCACCTCTCCCGGAGCAATCCCCGGGAAAACGGATGGATATGCATTGGTCGGAGGGGCGGCACTTTCCACGGAATCCAGCGAAATCGGGGGCGGCGTGGAATCGATCGCGGCAACGTAAACCCGCTGCGTCGCGTTGATGGCGCTGGAAGCGGCCGTGCCCGCCGCATAGGCCAGGCCGGAGGAATCGAGAGCCAGGCCGGCGACCGGGTCGAAATACGTCGAGAATGGTAACCCGGTGAAGTCGGCGCTGAACTTGCTGATAAATCCCTGTCCGATTCCGATCTCGAGCGGGCTCACCGTGGGCGGCGCGCTGGGGTAATACTGCGCCCCGCCCGCAATCCACGCTTCGCCGGCGGAATCCACTGCGATGGACGACGGGGAAAGACAAAGCGGCGCCCCCAGGTAAGTCAGACGCTGGACGGTGTGCGCCTGGGGGTCCAGCTTCATGACGAGCGCATTGCCGGTCGGCGTGGGAAACGAAGGCCCGGGGTTGAAAACCGGGCAATTCGCGCTGGCCTGCGCCTGGAACGCGCCCGCCGAGGCAGCCTGCGGCAAACCGTCACTCTCGCCCGTGAGGTAGATGTTGCCGGACGGATCGAAGGCGATGGCGGCCAGAATGTCGTAACCCGCGCCGCCGAGGTAGGTCGCATAGTCCAGGCCGCCGGAGGGATTGAAGCGCGCCAGGAAACCGTCGTAGAGGCCGCCGCCGAATTGCCGCTGCAAGGCGTCGGAGGTGACCGGAAAATCCGTCGAAAGAGTCGCCCCGGTTACCCAGGCGTTCCCGCCCGCGTCCAGCGCTACGCTCGTCGCGTACGCCGCCGGAGCGACTTCCGGTATGTTCATGCCAGGGCAACTCCCGCCGAGGAATGTCGAATAGACGAGCGACTTGCCGTCGGCCGAGATGCGCGTCGCGAAGGCTTCGCCGGCGTTGAATTCCGACGTGGTGCAACCCGCGCCTGGCGCGGTTTGGAAGGCGTTCGCCGTCACCGGATAATTGCCTGGCGACAACCCGGCGATCACAGCATTTCCCGTGCCGTCCACCGCTATGCCCGCCGCCGATCCGCTTCCCAGCAGCGTGGAGTAAACCAGTTGCGAACCGTCCGGGCTGAGCTTGGCTACGAATACGTCCGGCGCGCCGCTCAGGGTAGTCCGGAATGCGCCGCTGGTGGTGGGGAAATCCGGCGAGGACGTGAAGCCGGTGACGTAGGCGCTGCCGCTTCCATCCACGGCGATTCCGCCGGCGGTGTCGCCTCCGCTGCCGCCCAGATAGGTGGAGTACAAAAGCCGGCTGCCATCCGGGCTCCACTTGGTGACGAACACGTTTTTGTACGTCTGCGCGCCCACGAAGACTCTCGAGTCCACCGGCGAGACGAACAGCGACAGCGGGTTGAACGGATATGGCAGGGGAATCTGCGACCAGGTTTGTCCCCCATCCGTGCTGCGATCGAGGAGAAACGCGACCGTCGAATCGTATACACCGACCCCCGCGTACAGCGTGGCCGGATTCCGCGGATCGATCGCAAAAGTGCCGATACACTGCGAAGAACCGGAAGCGGTTACGGCGGGCAACACCGTGGTGAAGGTCCGGCCGAGATCCGAACTCCGTTGCAGTTCGCACGCGTTGAGCAGGTAGAGAGTAGATGGGTTGCCGGGCGCGATGGCCAGGGCTTGATTGCTTTGAACGCCTCCTTGACTGGCTCCGGCGGTCCAGGTATTTCCCCCGTCGGTGGAGATCTGCAAGCCAAGATAGGTTCCGGCAATCATCGTGCCGTTGGGCGCAATGGCGATGGCCACAACCGGGTAGTACTCGTAGGGCTGCACGGCGCTGAGCACCTGCGTCCAGGTCCGGCCGGAGTCGGTACTGCGGTACAGAGCGGCTGGATCCTGGACGCTCGCCAGCACCGTTCCACTCTGCGTGGGATGAGCGGCGATGGCCAGGATGTATGCGCCCGCCAGACCGTTCGTCGAGGCCTGCCAACTGGCCGCGCCGTCGGTGCTGACATAGACGCCTTGCGCCGTCGCGCCGTAAAGCGTATTGGCGGAACTGGCATCCACCGCCAGCGCCGTAACCCAACTCGCCAGGCCCGAACTGGCGGGTTCGGTCCAGGAGGAGCCGCCATCGGCGCTCCGGAAAACGCCCGCCGAGGTCACCGCGTATTCCACTCCCGGCGCGGATGGAGCGGCCACAATGGCGGTGACAGCGCTGGCCCCTGCCAGAAATGGGAAGGCCCAGGTTTGGCCCGCGTTGGCGGTGACCATGAGCGGGGCTGTGCCCAGGTGGCTCTGGATCGGATTCACGGTGAGAAGATCGGTCGAGTTCGTGGTGCCCACGACGTAGAGGTTGCCTTGGGCGTCGCGGGCCAATCCCGCGGCCGTGCTGGTGCCGCTGCCGCCGAAGGTCGCAGGCAGCGTATAGCTGGCGCCAAAACAGGTAAGCGTAAGGAGTGAACCAACCAGAACGCGCACGGCTTCTCTCCAAAGCGTGACGCGGGAACGCTAATCCGATGGTAGCACTGGTTTGTACCACTGCTTGTCCGGAGACGGTTTTGTGGGGCAGGTTTTCAACCTCGGCGGGATGGCATCCCGCCTGGCGAGCGAAGCTCGCCCAGTGGTTTTGGGAACCCTACCCAGCCTGGTTGCGGTTCGCCGCTGTGCGGGGCGGGCTGTCAACGGGCCTGCCGCCATTGCACACGGCCGCCGAGGCGGGATGCCATCCCGCCGCAGGATGCCATCCTGCCCCACATAACACCGCCCCAACCCCACGCCGACCTCGCGGCCGGCGGTGACTTGGGTTAAGTCACGCAAAAAACGTAAGTTGCTGAAATGGAATAGCTTACACGCCGCGTGGCTTAAGTTAAGTCACGCGGCGCCGCTTCGACCCATCCACTCCTGCAACTCGCGCGGGAGCGGCGACACCACCGTCATCTCCGCGCCGGTGGACGGAAGCCGGAAACGGATGCGGTGCGAGTGCAGAAAGAAGCGGCCCAGCGGCGGCTTTCCTTCCACCCTGGCCGGCGCGCCGTAGAGCGTGTCGCCCGCCACCGGGTGGCCGATGCTGGAAAGGTGTACGCGGATCTGGTGCGTCCGGCCGGTTCCGATGCGCACACCCAGCAACGTGAACCCCTCCAGGCGATCGAGCACCTTCCACTCGCTCCAGGCTGCCCGGCCGGTTTTGAGGCGCGCGGTCATGCGCGTGCGCCGCACCGGGTCGCGCGCGATGGGGGTTTCGATGCGGCCGCTTTCCCCGCGCATGGCCCCGTGCACCAGCGCCAGGTAGGTCTTCTCCACCTCCCGGGCGGCGAACTGGGCGGCGAGGCGCCGGTGCGCGGTGTCGTGCTTGGCCACCAGCATGACGCCGCTGGTGTAGCGGTCCAGGCGGTGGACAATGCCCGGCCGCAACTCGCCGCCCACGCCGGAGAGCGCGCCGAAGCGATGCAGCAGGGCGTTCACCAGGGTTCCCGAATTCACCCCCGCGCCGGCGTGCACCACCATCCCCGCCGGCTTGTCGATGGCCACCAGGTCGGCGTCCTCGTAGAGCACCACCAGGGGAATCTCTTCCGGCGCGGCGCGCAGCGGCGCAACCTCGGCCGGCGCCACCTCGACCGTCTCGCCGGCGCGGACCAGGTAGGCTGCGCGGCGTTCCCGCCCGCCCACCTGCACCCGGCCGAGGCGGATCCACTCCT
>Ga0326727_10006507_pt1 | contig 31980 bp, 27 predicted proteins | sample MB2enrmetagenome_FD_207643 | JGI IMG/M metagenome (GOLD analysis project Ga0326727, IMG submission 207643) | Lab enriched peat soil microbial communities from McLean, Ithaca, NY, United States - MB29MY | ecosystem: Environmental > Terrestrial > Soil > Wetlands > Peat | place: USA: New York...
CAGGGAGGCGCGCACATATGACATCAGGAGAGGCTGAAAAGGACTTCTTTTCCGTCGACCTTTTTCGACCTGACGATGCGCCGGGGGTGGCCGGGCTTTTCAGGGCGGTCTACGGGGAAGGCTACCCGATGAAGACGGTATACGATCCGGCTGCACTCGTCGCCGCCTTCGAGAGGCGCGATAACATCCCGGCCGTTGCAAGGGGACCGGGCGGCAGGGTCATCGCGTACCAGGCCTTTTACCGGTCCGCGCCGAACAAGGCCGCCTACGAGGGCGGGCAGGGCCTGGTCCATCCCGATTTCAGGGGAAAAGGCGTAATTGCTAAGGTTTCCGCGTACATGGTCAGGGAGCTGCTGCCCGGCTTCGGCGCCGAGGCCATTTTCGGCGAGGCAGTCTGCAACCACATCCATATGCAGAAGCTCTGCGCCTCGATCGGGTGGGTCGAGACGGCGCTCGAGCTGAGCCTCATGCCGGCCGAGGCCTACGTGGCGGAGGGCAGCGCGTCCGGGAGGGTTTCCGCCCTTTTCATGGGCAAGGCTATGACGGAAAGGCAAACCCTCGTCCATCTGCCCCCCCGATACGAGGATGCCCTGCGCTTTTTTTACGAGGGCTGCAGGGAGCGGCCGGACTACCGGGCCGGAACGGCGGACCTGCCCGATTCGGTCTCCCGTCTGTCAACGCAGGTCTTCGATTTTGCGGGTGTCGCGAGAATAACGGTCGATGAGGCAGGACGCGACTTCACCCAAGTCATCGGGAATAAAGAGCGTGAGCTTGCGGGACGGGGCATCGGGGTCATCCAGGTCTGGCTGAAGCTTTCCTGGCCCTTCGTCGGCGCTTGTGTTGAGGCGCTGACAAGCGGAGGCTACTTCCTTGGCGGCCTGCTCCCGCGCTGGTTTCATGACAGCGATGGCCTTCTCATGCAGAAACTGGGGGAAGAGCCGCAATGGGAAAACATACATCTTTACTCGAAGCGGGCCGAAGGGATCACGGAGATGATCCGGGCCGACCGGGCGGGGGCGGTCGCGGATGCGTCCGGGTAGCTTAGGGAAGATGCAGAAATTTCGAGACCTGTGCCTCTTCCTGGCGGCCTGCATCATGCTTTCCCCCCTCTGCCTGCGGGCAGACGACGGGGCCCTGAAGAAGGCCGTCTTTCTTCCCCAGTGGGTCCCCCAGGCCCAGTTTGCCGGCTACTACACGGCATATGCGAAAGGCATCTACCGGAAACACGGGATCGACCTGACCATAGTTCCCGGCGGGGCCGATAGGCCGGTGAGCCGCTATCTTGAGACGGGGCAGGCCACGTTCATCACCGCCTGGCTCTCGTCGGCCCTTCAGATGCGGGATAAAGGTATACGGCTGGTCAATATCGGCCAGGTGGTGCAGCGGTCCGCCCTCATGCTCGTTGCAAAAAAGAGCAGCGGCATCGAAAAGCCCCGCGACCTTGAGGGCAGGAAGGTGGGGCTTTGGGGCGGCGATTTCGAGATCCAGCCAAAGGCCTTTTTCGAAAGAGAGGGGCTGCACGTGAAACCCGTGCGCCAGTCGTTCTCGGTAAACCTCTTTCTCCGGGGCGGCGTGGACGCGGCCTCGGCCATGTGGTACAACGAGTACCATGCGATCATCAACGCCGGGATCAACCCGGAGGAGCTGACCACCTTTTCCTTTGCCGATCTTGGACTCAATTTTCCCGAGGACGGCATCTACACGCTTGAAGAAACGCGTCGGCGCGATCCGGAGCTTGCCCGCGCCTTCGTTATGGCCTCGCTGGAGGGATGGCTGTACGCCTTCTCCCATCCAAAAGAAGCGGTCGATATAGTGCTTAAATACGCCGCAGAGGCGAAGGTCCCCGCCAACAGGGCACACCAGAACTGGATGCTTGCCAGGATGAAAGAGCTGATCGTCCCGTCGAAAGAAGAGGCCGCCGGTCTCGGCTCTCTCAAGCAGTCCGATTATGCCCTTGTCGCCCGTGAGCTGAAGGAGCTGAAGCTGATAAGGAATATCCCGGATTTCCGGGAATTTTACAGGGGGTCCGCTACAGATGCTCAGAAATAGGGGCATTGTCTTCAAGCTGATCGCCCTCGTCGTCACCGCCGGGGGTTTCATCTTTCTCTGCGTCTTCGGGTACTCGTACTTCTTTTCCCGCCGGACCATCGAAGAGAACATCAACGAGAGCGCGAGGAACCTCGCGCAGGCGACGGTAGGCAGGATAGAGGCGAGCCTGCGGTCGGTGCAGAAGATACCCCTCAACGACAGATATTTTGTCGAGAGCACGCCGCTCGACCCGGCAGCGCTCCACGATCTCCTCTTCAATGTTTTGGAAAGTAACGCCGACATTTGCGGAGCGGCCATAGCGTTCGAGCCCGGCAAGAGGCAGAACGTGCGGGGGTTTGCCCCCTACGTTTACAGAAGCGAATGGACGATAGCGTTCACGGAGCTCGCCTCCGAACGGATCGACTACACCCTGGCCGACTGGTACCAGATACCAAGGGAGCTTTCAGGGCCCGAATGGAGCGAGCCTTACTACGGAGAGGGGCAGGACAGGACGCTCAAATCGACCTACTCCGTGCCCTTTTATATGACGGCAAAGGGGCAGAAGCGACTCGCCGGCGTCATCGCCGTCGATATCTCCCTGAAAAGGCTGCAAGCCATAGTCTCGTCCGTGAAGGTGCTGCAAACGGGCTATGCCTTCCTTATCAGCCAGAACGGCACGGTAGTTACCCATCCTCGCAGCGAGCTAATCATGAACGCCACGATCTTCGGTATGGCCGAAGAGGCAGGCGATACGAGCCTGAGGGAGCTGGGCAGGCGGATGATAAAAGGAGAGTCGGGTCTGGTCCCCCTCGGTCCCGGTCCTTTAGGGTCTGCCTCCCTCATGTACTACGCCCCCATACCGTCCAACAACTGGTCGCTCGCTGTGGTCTTTCCCGTAGCCGAGCTCATGGCCGATGTGAGGCGCTTCAGTATGATCGCCTTCATCCTTGCCGTAGCCGGGCTGGCGGCCCTCTCGGGCGCTGTCGTCATCATAGCCCACTCCATCACGAGGCCTCTGCGCACCATGGCTCAGGCAGCGGGGCACATTGCGGAAGGCAACTTCGACACCCCGCTTCCGGTCAGCCTGTCCGGCGACGAGGTAGGTGTGATGACAAAAGCCTTCGAAGATATGCGTATATCCCTGAAAGACTACATTGAAAGGCTCACGGAGACGACGGCCGCTAAACAGGCCATAGAGAGCGAGCTGAAAGTGGCGCGCGAAATACAGATGTCCATAATCCCAAAGACGTTCCCGTCCTTCCCCGCAGGCACGGGAGTCGATATGGACGCCTGGATAGAGCCGGCCAGGGACGTGGGGGGCGATTTCTACGACTTTTTCTTTCTCGACAGGAGTCGCTTGTGTGTCGTTATCGCCGACGTTTCGGACAAGGGCGTACCCGCTTCGCTTTTCATGGCCGTCACTAAGACGCTAATAAAGGCAAAGGCGGCCCCGGGGAAGGCGCCGGGCGACGTGCTGACGACCGTCAACAATGAGCTTGCAACAGACAGCGGAACCAACATGTTCGTCACAGTCTTTTTCGCCGTCCTTGACATCAAGACCGGGGAGCTGCTCTACGCGAACGGCGGCCACAATCCGCCTATCCTGATACGGAGTCAGGGGAAGGCGATGCCTATAGAAAAGACGGGTAACCCTGTAGTGGGCGTAATAGAGGGGATCGAATACGGGAGCAAAGGGCTTACACTTTACCCCGGCGATATGCTGTTATTGTTCACCGACGGTGTGACGGAGGCGGTAAACCTAAGGGGCGAGCTTTTTGGAGACGAGCGCCTACTGAAGGAGCTTTCCGCCGCCGCCGACCCCTCGCCGTCAGGCAGGATCGAGGCCGTCAGGCAGGCCCTTGCGCGGTACTCGGAGGGCGCACCGCAGGCGGATGATATCACTATACTGGCGGTACGGTACGAGGGACCGCTAATGGAGCGGGAGGGCTAACGTGCCGGCCGGCCATAAACGAAAGGAGCGATCATGAAGGTGGAGACAAAAAAAGAAAATGAGGTTACGGTGGCGACCGTTATCGGGAGAATGGACGCACTTACCACTTCCGAGGTGGAACGCACCCTTATGAGCCTGTTGGATCAAGGGGAGATGAAGCTTCTCATAGACCTCGACGGCCTCGATTATATCAGCAGCGCAGGCCTGAGGACGCTTCTGGCCACGGCGAAGCGAATGAAGCAGCGGTCCGGAATCATGGCGTTTGCCAATCTGAAGGGACACGCGAAGGAGGTCTTCGAGATATCGGGCTTCTACTCGCTTTTCACGGTCTACGACTCGGTTGAATCAGCCCTGGAGCAGCTCGGCCGGTGAAAGCATTATCGGATGTGACGACGAGGGCAACGCTGGATAACCTGGGCGTCCTTATCGATTCCGTCAGAAGTGTTGCGAAGGAATGCGTAGCAAGTCCCAGGAGACTGCTCGACATCGAGCTGGTCGCGGAAGAAGCGCTTGTCAATATCATCAGTCATGCCTACCAGGGGGGACCGGCCGGCGAGGTGCGGATAAGATGCGGTATCCGTGACCGCAGGTGGCTAGTCATCGAGATAGTAGACTCAGGCGTCCCCTTCGATGTACTTTCCGTCCCGCCGCCCGACCTCGACGCCCCTGTCATGGAGCGCCCGACCGGGGGTCTTGGCATACATTTTATGAAGAGGCTGACGGATGGTGCGGTATACCGCCGGGAAGGGGGCAGGAACATACTGGAGCTGCCGGTGCGCCTGGATGCGCCAACGGACATGTGAACGAAGCCGGAGGACCAGCCGGAGAAAAGCAATAAGGACGGAATATGAGACAGACTTTATTCAGCCCGGACAGCCCGGGCGCTCGGTTTAGCTTGTTTCAAAGGTGAGAGAAAGATATCCCTCGTGGGGTAAAGATCCTCTGCCGACCACTCCATGCGGCTGCAGCCCGAAAAGTATTGGACAAACCGAACGTGAGGTTTGTGATTCTCGCTACTGGCTTCGCCGATTTACCATTCTGCAATCTCCGCTCCTGAAGTCGGACGACGAATGCCGCCTAAGGCCCGTTTTTTTCCACTTCCACCTTTCTGTCGCCACGCCTATTCCCAAAGCACGCGCCAGAAGGGTAAGGTAAGGATGTTCGATGCCGTAAGCGAGCGGCGTCAGGCACCACCGGGCGGCGGCCCTCAATGTCTCGTGCCTGCTTATGAATTCCGCTACCGGCGGGGAGTGCCTGTCGCAGAAGGCGACGAAGGATGAACGTGAAAATTAGACCCCACGACCTTAGGCGGCACTCAGCCACCTATGCGAGCCGGAACGGGATACCGCCCTGAGGTCATCTCCAAGGTGATTCTGCGTCATCAGGACCTCAAAACCACGCAGATGTATCTCGGTAGGATGAAGCCGAAGCTCTGCGCTGGATGGACGTGCTTCACGGGAAGTAGCGAAGACCATATGTCGGGGCCTCGATGGCTTGGTTGCCACATTACGCACGCCATTCGGTAGAAACCCCCACACATCGAAAGTCACTAGTAGCAGGTGGAGGTCGCACCCGCGGCTCATCGTCCTCGGCACATGCCTCCACCTACGAAGCGCTGCGCTGGAGTAAAGGCATCGGGTGAGGATTTACGGTTGAAAGCGGTAACAAGTGGATCAGCCAGAGCGTAAGCGATTGGCTGCATCCGGTAGTTATGGCCGTATTTGGGTCCGATCCAGGGACATAGGCGTGCGTTCCCTCCAAGCCGCACAGCGGAAGTTCATAGTTGTTCGCTGATTTCTTGTATTCTCACCACAAGGACTGCTCTGGCCCAGGGAAACTTCTCTTTGGCGGCGTCGGCAAACTCACCGGAAGTTTGAATCTCACCTATTCCTTTTATCTTGCAACCGTTTCCTGGACCGTACTTACCTTGAACCTGGCGTGTGGCCCAAAGCATTTCTATCCTGCTGTCTTTTGCAAGGTTGTGCTCCGTCCCATAATATCCGGCTATCGGCACAAGAACGATTTCGCCATCCCGTATGCCGAGGGTCCTGATATAGTCACCCCAGGTGGCGGATAGTTGCGGTCCGTCAATGCCAGTCGTTGCGACGGCGACCCATTCCGCTTTGTCGATAATATCTTTACAGTTCCCCTCTATCTTGGCCATCGCTCTGCCTCCTAAAGAATATATTGGGCTTTCTTTGGCTTGTCTCGCGTAGAAAGCCGCGCTTGTTGCGTAACTATAAGACCGAATCGTATTGTCGGCAAGCCTCTTCCTTCAAAACAGTGGGACAAATCGATAACATAGTCCTCAGCGGCTCGCATTCTGTTCTGCCACAACAATTAACTATACACCTCCAATGCCGTATATCCCAATATTTCCCCCCTGAAGCCGTATATCCCCCTATATAGCCGGGATATACGCCACGCATTGTCGTTCATCTACTCGTCCAGCGGGCTTCTGACGATGATCCTCCAGTATGTTTGCTGGAAGCTATGGACGCCGACCCGCTTGGCAACGGGGGCGGCCGGGACTGCCCCCTTGACTGCCCTCTGCAGACTGTTCCCTCTCATATGATGGGGATCAGTCGACCGATTCCCGTTGGTGTCCCTGTCAGCTTTACGATTCCCAAGTGCTATACGTACTAAAAGTGATTGACCGTTAAAACCATTAAGGGTCATTACCTATCTGCAAAAAACGCGACTACAGGAAGTAGTGGTTAGGGAGAGGGCAACGTGCGACGGACAGGATAGGGGTGGGTTCAAACAAAGGTCCGCTACAGCCCTATCCGGTATTTTCTCATCTTCTTATAGAGGAGCGTCCTGTGTATGCCGAGAAGCTGGGCAGCCCTGGTCTTTCTATAGTTTGCCTGCTCCAGAGCCTGGATGATGGACTCCCGCTCCGCGCACGAGAGGACGTTGTCGAGCGAATAGTTGATCGAATCGGAGGCCGCCTTCTGGCTATAGCGGACGGAGAAAGGCAGGTCGTATATGGTGATCGAGTCGCGCTCGAGAAAACAAGTGGCCCGGCTCAGCACGTTGTGCAGCTCCCGCACGTTGCCCGGCCAGTCGTAATTGATGAGAGTCTCCTGCGCGTGGCCGTCGATGCAGATCCGGGGGAAGGGGGAGTTGCCAGCCATCTCTTCGAGCAGGTGCGTGGCGATGGGGATGATGTCTTCTTTTCGCTCCCTGAGCGGCGGCAGGTGCAGGCGCAGCACGTTGAGCCGATAGAAGAGGTCCTTGCGGAACCTCCCCTCCTGGACCATCGATTCGAGGTGGTGGTTACTCGCGGCGATGAGCCGGAAATCGGACGGGACCGGCGTGGTGCTGCCCACCCGCTCTATCACCTTTTCCTCGAGCACGCGCAGGAGCTTCGGCTGCATTTCGAGGGGCAGGTCACCGATCTCGTCGAGAAAGACGGTGCCCCTGCTGCCGAGCTCGAGCTTACCCGTCTTGCCATAAGGGCTCGCCCCGGTGAAGGCGCCCTTCTCGTAGCCGAAAAGCTCCGATTCGAGGAGGTCCTTCGGGATGGCCGCGCAGTTGATGCTGATGAAGGGGTGGATCCTGTGCGCGCTCGCGTGATGGATCGCCTGGGCGAACATCTCCTTCCCCGTTCCCGACTCTCCCGTGATGAGGACGGGGAAATCGACGGCCGCGGCCTTGACGGCCTCCTTTTTTACGTGCAGGAGCGACGGGCTCACGCCTACGATACTGTCGAAGGTGTACCGCGTCGAGCGCAGCGATGCAAGCTCCTCTTCATAGAGCTTTACCTTTGATTCGAGCAGGCACAGTTTTCTCGCGAGCTTGCTCACGTCGCTCACGTCTTTGAACATCACCTGCCCGTAGACGGCGATCACCTTTCCGTCTCTCTTTATGGGGATCCTCTGGACCACCATATCCTGGCCTTTCAGCCTGTGCGTTACGTTGATCTCGGCCCTGCCAGTCTTTGCCACTGTGGGCATCCTGCTGTTCTCCAGCACCTCGGTCGCGTACTTCCCTATCTGGGCCTCCGGGTCGACCCCGAGGAACTCCCCGTACGGCTTGTTGAAATAGAGCACGTACCCCTCGGAGTCGGTCACAATGGCACCGTTGTAGATGCTGTCGAAGATCATCGAATACATCTCGAGCTCTTTCTTGAGGTCCTCGTATGTCGGATCTTCATGCGCGCCGGCCTTCCCCCGCTCCCTCCGCCGCTCCTGCCATCGCACCATGGCACCCCCCTTTTTTGTCCCTTTTCTGCTACAGATTGTAGCCTACATTGTCTACCGTTTGATACATACTCAGATCGTACATAAAAACAACACCGTATGCAAGCATAATCGAGGTGCCCCGAAACTCATTCTCCGTCCACGGCTTCAGCATGCCAGCCCGCGCGCCGGCCCGCGTCCGGCACGCCGATTGCTTATGAAGAACACCACGTAGTGATACCATGAGGCGGGGTGGGTCATGCCGTTCGATATTCACGAGCCAAAAATAGACAGGGAAGAGATACTCTTCCTCCCCGACAGCGACTTCAACATCAATAACGTCTGCATTGTGACGGGCGCAGCGAGCGGGATAGGAAGGGCGACGGCCGTGGCCGCGGCCGCGAACGGCCTCATGGCGGTCGGCCTCGACGTGGATGAAAACGGCGGAAAACTGACGCAGGCTATGGCGAGGAGCATGGGCGGCCAGATGATCTTCATCAGGACCGACCTGACGAAGGACGCCGACATGGAGCACGCGGTCAAGGAGGCCGCCAAGCTGGGCGCCATCAGGTACCTCGTGAACGTGGCGGGGATCCAGCACATCGATTCCGTCGAGAACTTTCCCATGGGGACGTACGACGTGATGATGAGCCTCATGGTCCGGGCGCCCTTCTATCTCTCGAAACTGACGATCCCGTGCATGAGGAAGGGCCCTGACGGCAAGGGGGCCATCGGCAACATGGGCTCCATACACGCACACGTATCGACCATTAACAAGCCGGTCTACAACATCACGAAATTCGCCATGCGGGCCCTGAGCCAGTCCATCGCCGCGGAAGGCGACGGATGGATTCGCTCCTTCAGTGTAAGCACGGCCTTTGTCAAGACCGCCCTCACGTTGAACCAAGTGCCCGCCCAAGCGGAACAGAGGGGGATTGCGCCCGAGAAAGTGGTGGAAGACGTGATGCTCGGCAGGTCTCGTATCAAGGAACTGATGAATCCCATCGAGGTGGGGAACATCTTCATGTTCGGCTTTTCCCGGTTCGCGCGGTTCCTCGACGGCGGCGATCTCCTCTTCGACGGGGGATTCGTGCTCACCTATGCGGCTAAATAATCAAGAAACAAGGAGGTAATTATGAAACTGAAGGCGTCCTCTATCATCTTTGTCCTTCTCGGGATCTCTCTCCTTTTCGCGGCCGGCATCGACAAGGTCGCCGCGGAAGAGCCGTACAACCTCGGCGTCGCGCTCGGATTCACCGGCACGGGCACGCTTTACAGCAGGGACCAGTTGGAGGGGGTTCAGATCGCCGTCGATGAGATCAACGCCAAGGGCGGCTTTCTCGGCAGACATCCCGTCAGGATCTTCCAGCAGGATACGCAGACGAAACCCGACGTGGGCGTCCGGGCCGTGAAAGACCTCATCCTGCGGGAGAGGGTGCGGGCGGTGATCAACGACTACTCGAGTGCGGTGGCGATGGCGGTAAAGCCGATCTGCCGGGAGTATAAGGTGATCCACATAGCCGCCATCAGCAACTCGGAAAACATCACGAAAGTAAACTTCAGCCCCTACACGTTCCAGGTGGTGCCCAACAGCTACATGCAGGCAAAAGCGGCGGCCCTGGGGATCGCACGTATGGCCAAGGCCAAGGGCTGGAAGGAATACGTAACCCTCGCGTCCGATTACGAATGGGGGAGGTCGACGCAGGAAGAGCTTGTAAAGAACCTGAAGGAGACGGCGCCCCAGCTCACGTGCAAGAAAGAATTCTGGCCCCGCCTCGGAGAGACCCAGTTCACCTCCTTCATCACGAGCATCATGTCCATGAAGCCCGATTTCGTCTATCCCGTGCTCGCGTCGAAGGACAACGTGACCTTCACGGAGCAGGCGAAGCCTTACGGCTTCTTCGACAAGATCCCGTACGTCGGGAGCATGCAGAGCGTCACCGAATTGATCACGGAGGCGAAAACCATGCCCAGGGGGCTCGTCGCCATCAGCCGCGCGCCTTTCTTCGCCCATCTCGACATCCCCATGATGGCCGCTTTCGTGAAGACGTACCAGGCAAAGTACAAGAAATTCCCGAGCGACTGGGCGGTCATGGGGTACGACGCGGTCTACGCGCTGAAGCAGGCGGTGGAGAAGGCAAGGACCATAGAGACCGAGAAGGTGAAGGATGCCATGAAGGGGCTCACCGTCGACCTGACAAGGGGCAAGCTCCAGTTCCGGCCCCTCGATAACCAGCTTAGATGCTCATCGTACCTCGGGGTGGTCGCCGATGACGCCCGATACCCCTTCCCCATCCTCAAGGACCTCATCGAGGTCAAGGGCATAGACAGCGAGCGTCCCGAGGCCGAGATCATCGCGGCGAGAAAGGCAGAGCAAAAATAGCGGACGCGTGCGGCCATGACATTCACCAACCTGTTCTCGCAATTCCTGAGCGGGCTGACCTACGGGATGATGCTCTTTCTCGTCGCCTCCGGCCTCTCCCTCATCTTCGGGGTAATGAACATCCTCAACTTCGCCCACGCCACGCTCTGGCTGATAGGGGCCTATTTCTGCTACTCCTTCTGGAGTCTCATGCAGGACTACACCTTTGCGCTCTGGGTCAGCATACCGCTCGCGGCCCTTGCCTGCGCCGGAGTCGGATGGGTGACGGAGGTGGTCCTCATCAAGCGCATCTATAAGAGGGAGCTCCACGAGCAGCTCCTCATCACCTACGCCCTCGCCCTGATTTTTGCCGATGCGATAAAGATCATCTGGGGGCCGACGGACAGGCTCATCGTTCGTCCCCCCATTATCCAGAAACCCGTGTTCATATTCGGCGCCCCTTTCGACTCCTATTTTATCTTCGTCATCCTGACGGGCTTCGCCGTGGCTATCGGCCTCTGGTGGTTCCTCAAGTACACGAGGTACGGCCACATCGTGAAGGCGGCCGTCTACAGCCGCGAGATGGTGGGCGCCCTCGGCATCCCCGTACCGCGCATCTATACCTGGGTCTTCACGCTGGGCATCTTCATCGCGGGCCTCGCCGGAGGTGTCCAGTCGGCCATCGGTTCCGTCACCTTAGGGATGGACACGGCCATCGTCATTCAGGCCTTCTGCGTCGTGGTCATCGGCGGTTTCGGGAGCCTCGCGGGCACGTTCGCGGGCTCGCTGATCGTGGGCGAGGTATTCTCCTTCGCGATCCTCTACTGGCCCGACGGCGCCATGGTCCTCATCTTCGTCATTACCGCGCTCATACTTATCATACGGCCGTGGGGCCTCTTCGGGACGCCTCTTCGGGCCTGACCCCCTGGAGGCTTAAGGACCATGAAAAAATTCTCCCTTGCCTTTGTCCTCTTTGTCCTCGCCGCGATCCTGCCCTTTGTCGTTCCAGAATTCTGGGTCCACGTCGTCAACGAGGTGCTCATCCTCGGCCTTTTTGCCGTGAGCTTCAACCTCATTTTCGGCTACATGGGCCAGCTCAGCTTCGGCCACGCGGCATACTATGGGGTCGGGGCATACACGACGGGACTGCTCATGGTGAAGGCGAAATGGCCTTTCCTGCTCTGCCTCCCCGCCTCTATGGTGACCGCAGGGATAGCGGCACTCGTCCTCGGGCTCTTCTGTGTGCGCCTGAGGGGCATCTATTTTGCGATTCTCACCATGGCCTTCGGGCAACTCGTCTTCTATGTCGTCTTCCAGTGGTATTCGTTCACGGGCGGCGACAACGGTCTCCAAGGTATCGCACCGCCGCCTTACCTCTTCAACGTGACCGTCTACTATCTTTTTACCCTCGCCGTCGTGACCGTCGCCATGATTGTCCTGCGGTACATCACGGAGTCACCCTTCGGGTACACCTTGAGGGCGATACGGGACAACGCGGAGAGGACGGAATTCATCGGGATAAACGTGCAGCGCTACATGCTCTTGAACTTCGTGATCGGGGGCATGTTCGCGGGCCTCGCCGGGGCGCTCTGGGGTCCCTTCAACAGGAGCGTCGCGCCCGATCTTTGCGGCTGGCAGAACTCGGGACAGCCCGTCTTCATGGCGGTCCTCGGAGGCCCCCACAACTTCCTGGGTCCAATGATAGGCTCGCTCATCTATATTTTCCTCAACGCCTTCGTGACGGGGTTCACCGAATACTGGCCCCTGGTGAGCGGCCTCGTGATCATTCTGGTGGTGCTCCTGATGCCCGGCGGCCTCTTCGGCATGATCAAGGCCAAGGGCTACTTCGAGCCCGGGAAAAGCCCTTCGGAAGCGGCCGATCGGGCGACCGTGAGGGACAGCGAACATGGATGAGAGCGTGATCCTGAAGGTGGAACATCTGAGCAAGACCTTTTATAAGTACCAGGTCCTCACCGACGTGAACTATCAGTTGAAGAAGGGCGAGATAGCGGCGATCATCGGTCCGAATGGCGCGGGGAAGAGCACTTTTTTCAACCTCGTGACCGGATATCACGACGTGAGCGGAGGCCGCGTCTCTTTTCTGGGAAGGGACATCACCAACTGGCCCCAACACCGGATCGCGAGGATCGGCATCGCGCGCGCCTTCCAGGTGAGCAACATCTACCCCAAGCTCACGACGTATGAGAACGTGCGTCAGGCGGTCCTCGCCCAGCAGGGGAAGACCCTCTTATTCTTTACCCCTGCCTCGAAGCTCGGGAGGGTCGAGACATCGGAGCTTCTCCGTGTCACCGGCCTTTCAACATTCAAGGATACGGAAGCGGGGATCCTCTCGCAGGGCGACAAGAAGAAGCTCGAGCTCGCCCTCGCCCTCGCGAGCAAGCCTAATCTGCTTCTTCTCGATGAACCGACGGCGGGGATGTCATCGGAGGAGACCCATGAGACAATGGAGCTCGTGAAACGGCTGAACGAAGAGATCGGCCTCTCCATCCTTTTCACGGAGCATGACATATCGGTCATTTTCGGCTATGCCAAGAAGCTTTCCGTGCTGCATCAGGGGGAACTCATTGCCGAGGGGACACCTGAGGAAGTGAGGCGGAACAAGGAAGCGCAGCGGTGCTATCTCGGTGAGGAGATATGCGGATGATACTCGAAGTAGACAGCATCAACACGTTCTACGGGACGAGCCACATCCTTTTCGACGTCTCCCTCGCCGTAGGGAGCGGCGAGCTTGTCTCCCTTCTGGGAAGGAACGGCGCCGGGAAAACGACCACCCTGAGGAGCATCATGGGCCTCACGCCCCCGAAAACGGGGAGCGTCAGGTTTTACGGTGAAGAAGTCACGCGGCGACCGTCCTATGAGATCGCGCGGAAAGGCATCGGGTACGTCCCCGACAATAGACTCATATTTCCCGACCTCACGGTGAAGGAAAACCTCGAGATCGCCGTAAAAAACTCCGAGCACTTCAAGGGGGAGCCGTGGACGGTGGAGAGGATTTACGAGATCTTTCCCAAGCTCAAGGTGCTGGAAAAAAACCTCGGCGGCTACCTGAGCGGCGGCGAGCAGCAGATGCTGACCATCGCGAGGACCCTCATGGGCAACCCCGAGCTCATCCTTCTCGACGAGCCTGTCGAGGGGCTCGCCCCCCTCATCGTCAAGGATTTCACGGAAAGGCTCCTCAGGCTGAAGGAAACGGGCCTCACCATCCTCTTCTCCGAACAAAACATCGGCTTTTCCCTCTCCATCGCTGACCGCGCCTACGTCATCGACCGGGGGAGGATCAGGTACCACGGGACCATCCCGGAGCTGAGCGCCAACGAAGAGGTAAAGCGAAACTATCTGATGATCTGAGAGCCCATAAATCTATCCGCACCGGAGGAAAGGGTTATGACCGAGCCGCTCTGGAAACCATACGACCAGCGGATCAAGAACGCCGTGATGACACGCTTCATGGACTTTATCAACACGCGCCACGGGACGGGCTTCACCAATTATTTTGCCCTTTATGACTGGTCGGTCAACCATATTCCTGATTTCTGGGCCAGCCTCTGGGATTTCCTGGAGATCAAAGCCTCGAAGGGGTATGAGCGGCCGGTAGAGGACTTGAGCAGGTTCCCGGGCACCAGGTGGTTTCCCGGCGCGCAGCTCAATTTTGCGGAAAACCTCCTGAAATACAGGGATAACGAGACCGCCTTCGTCTTCAAGTGCGAGACGAGGCCTGCGGTGAGGACCACCTATGCGGAGCTTCATAAGAGCGTCGGCCGCCTCGCATCCGCCTTGAGGGCCTACGGTGTGACCAAGAACGACAGGGTGGTGGGCTACATGCCGAACATGACCGAGACGGCCGTCGCCATGCTCGCGACCACAAGCCTCGGCGCGACATGGGCGTCCTGCGGGTCGGAGCTCGGCATGCAGGCGGTCATCGACCGCTTCAGCCAGATAGAGCCGAAGGTCCTCTTCGCGGTCGACGGCTACCTTTACAAGAACAAGCCTTTCCCCATGCTCGCCGACGTCAAGGCGGTGGTTGAAGGCGTACCCTCCATAGAAAAGGTGGTCGTCGTTCCCTATGTGAGCGAGGCACCGGACATAAGCAGCCTGCCAAGAACAGTCCTCTACGGGGATTTCCTTCACGAAAACGAAGAGATCATCTTCCAGCAGGTAGACTTCAGCCACCCCGTCTATATCATGTTCTCTTCGGGTACGACGGGAAAGCCGAAATGCATGGTTCAGAGCGTGGGCGGCATCCTGATCAATCAGCTTAAAGAGTTGGTGCTCCACTGCGATATCAAGAGGGGCGATACGCTGACGTACATGACGGCGCCCTCCTGGATGATGTGGAACTGGCTCATGGCAGCCCTCGGCGTCGGCGCGAAGATCGTCCTCTTCGACGGCAACCCCGGCTATCCCGACCTCGGGACCATGTGGAAGCTCGTCGAGGATGAGAGGATCAACTTCTTCGGGACAAGCGCCACCTATATCAACCTCCTGAAGAGTCAGAACTATAGGCCCAGGGACCACTTCGACCTCTCCTCCCTCACCTCGATGGGCCAGACCGGCTCCCCCCTCTCCGCCGAAGGCTTCGAATACGTCTACCGTTCCATCAAGGAGGACATCCATTTCAACTCCCTCTCCGGCGGCACCGACATTAACGGCTGTTTCGTCATCGGCTGTCCGACCCTGCCCGTCTACGCGGGTCAACTACAGGCGCCGGCCCTCGGGATGAAGGTGAGGGCATACAACGAGAAGGGGAGCCCCGTCTATGACACGCAGGGGGAGCTCGTCTGCGAGGCGCCGGCCCCCTCCATGCCACTCTACTTCTGGAATGACCCCGACTATACGCGGTACCGGGACGCCTACTTCGGCGTCTATCCGAACGTGTGGCGCCATGGCGACTACGTGGAGTTTTCCAGCGCCACGAGAGGGGTGACCTTTTTCGGCAGGTCGGACGCCATCCTGAAGCCGTCGGGTGTCCGCATCGGTACCGCCGAGATCTACAACATCGTAGAAAAATTCGGGGAGGTAGCGGACAGCCTGGCCATAGGGCAAAACTGGGAAGGCGACCAGAGGGTGCTCCTCTTCGTGAAGCTTGCCCCGGGGGCATCCCTTACGGACGAGCTGAAGGGCAGAATAAGAAATACCTTGAGGGATAAGGCATCGCCCCGCCACGTGCCGGCCCTCATTATCGATGTGCCTGATATCCCTTACACCTTCAACATGAAAAAGGTGGAGAGCGCGATTACCAACATAGTCAACGGCAGACCGGTGACCAACAGGGACGCCCTTTCCAATCCGGAGTCACTCGATTATTTTGAAGAGATCCTGCCTAAAGTGCAGGCGCGGGCATAAGGAGGGACTATGTTTGTAGCCGACTGGATGACGAAGAACGTGTCGACCGTAAGCGGGAGCACCAACATCGCCGAGGCGATCAAGATCATGCGGGAGAAAAGGATAAAGCACCTGCCGGTGGTGGATGAGAAGGCAAAAGTGGTGGGAATACTCTCCGATAGGGATATTAAAGAGTATACGCCTTCGAAGGTCTCGAGCTTCGACGTCCATGAGCTCAACTACATCCTCTTCACGACGAAAGTGAAAGCGATCATGAAGAAAAAGGTATTGACCACTTCGCCGACGACCGCAATCGAAGACGCGGCCATGACCATGCTCGACGACGATATCGGCTGCCTTCCTGTCGTGAGCGGGAACAGGCTTATCGGCATCATCTCGGACCGTGACCTCTTCCGGGTGCTTGTCGACATCACCGGTGTGCGCCAGGGAGGCGAGCGCTTCTTCCTTGTCCTGAAGGACAGGCCCAACGTTACGAGGGAGGCGCTCGATACGATCAAAAAACACGGGTTCGGCCTCGAAAGCATCCTGACCACGTACGAAAAGGCGGATAAAGGCTACAAGCGCGTGGTGGTGCGGACCAAAGGGACAGGCGACCGGGCGGCTGCCGAGAAGGAGCTCAACCAACTGTTCGGCGGACCATTTATGTAGAGGTTCAGGGGGACCTCCCACCACGCAGGACATGAAGGCGCCCCGGCGGCTGGCGATCATGGCCGGCCGCTCCCATAACACGTTCCCGCCGGAGTTGCAGGATAACCCCCCCCGGGGGGGTGGAGGAGGCTGTGCTGCTTCCTGCATTCGAGCATTTAGAGATTTTCTCGTATAATTTGCCAGCCGAATCTTCTGTTGCGTCCTGAGCGGATGCGGGGAAGGGAAGCCGGGTTTCAAGACAGAATACCAGGCGGTGTTCATGGATAACGGACAGGTATTTTTTGGAAAGTTCGAGAATTCCGGTGCGGCATACCCGCTCCTTCGGGATGTCTTCTACATCGGGAGGCAGACGTCACCCGACGGCAAAGAGGTCAAGAATGTTCTGGTAAAGCGAGGCAACGAGTGGCACGCACCCGAGCATATGTACATCAACAGGCAGCATATTGTGGTGATCGAACCGGTCTCTCCCACGTCTCAGATGGCCCAGTTGATTAAGCAGGCGAAGGCACATCGGCCCCAGCCTCAGGCAACACAACCACCGGACGGCGGAACGGGGGAAATAACGTTACCGGGAAAGACTTGTTTTCGCAAAAGGGGCACGCCACCAACACCCCGCTACTCGAATGCCGTTTGAAATGTTGTATCGTTTTATTCGAAGCACGCGGCTAGATTACAGGAAGACCTCCACACTTTCCTCCACCTACGAAGCTTGCACTGTGCAACATCAGATGAAATAACAATTACCGCTTGAAATATGCATAAAAAAGCAGGGCCATTTCCGACCCTGCTTTCGACCTTAGCGTTTGCGAGCCGGACTATTTGCCGAACACCTTCTTCAAGAGATCCGTTGTCTGCGCCATGGGGTTTGTCCTGATCTTCTGCTCCTCCTGTCCCACCATGTAGAAGAGGCCGTCCAGGGCCTTCGTGGTCACGTAGTGGTCGAGATCAACCGATTCCGGCTTTGCGAAGGGAACAGATGGGACCTTACCCATCATGGCGTTATAGGCACGGGTAACTCCGACCTGATTCATGCTCTCGGAGACGCTGGGCTTGAACTCATTGTAGAGCTTTGAGGAGGTTTTCGATTTGAAATAGTCGGTCGCCGCCGTATTGCCGCCTGACAGGATCTTGCGGGCATCTTCGAGGCTCATCCCTTTGATGGCATCGGCAAAGTAAGAAGCCGCTTTCGGGGCCGCCTTCTCTGCGGCACGATTCATGCTTAAAATGAAATCGTCCACCTGTTTCTGGTAACCCACCTTTCCGGCCAGTTCCGCGGCCTTCTGGATGTTATCGGGCAGCAGGATCTTGATGGCGTTGTTGCCGAAGTACCCGTTGAGCTTGGACCCGAGGCTGACGGCGTTCCTGGTCCCGACAGAGAGGGCATCCTTCAGACCGGAAGCAATAGTGCTGTCATCGAGGCCCGCACCTGCTGCCCGGCCTGTGGTCGGGCCGGCGGACCCAGGTAGCTCGGGCAAGCCCTTTTTCATGGTGTCGCCAAGAAAATCGGCTGAGTAGAGAAGTGTCGATGAAGTCGCAAGAAAGTAAACAACGGTAACCAAAATACGTAGTAACGTCTTCATGGTGCCTCCTTTGGCCCGCCGGGTGGCGGTCCGGTACATTTCAAGATGGTGCAATCCTGTTCTCTTTCTTAATTCTTGCTTGGACGGTAGGGACGTTGTGTCATTCTGTACATTCTCATTCACCTGACCAGCGCGTCAGCCTTTCCACATGCCACCTTCTTATCCTCCATTATCAGAGAAATGCCGCAAGATTACAACAACTATTTCAGGCTTTCCGTGAGGAGAGGACGGTAGGGACATCCCCTATTCCAGGAAGAAAAACTTGCAGCCTTTAAGTCTGCAGATTCGGCTATTACGGATTACAATTACATAAAGGGCGAGGTCGAATCGTCCGTCGTTTCCGTTTTACATGGGGGGCTCCATGAAATATACCGCTTTGTTGTTCACTGTTTGTGCGTTCTTTCTACTCGGCCTAACCCAGCCGTCCTTTGGCCAGGCTGCGGGTGATCAGCAGGTAGTGAAGGCCGTCTCCGTCCTCAACCCCGTTTCGGGCAGTGGGGTTACAGGCGTCGTAACATTCACCAAGGTCGATAACGGTATAAAGGTGGTTGCGGACCTACAGGGGTTGACCCCGGGCAAGCATGGGTTCCACGTACATCAGTGGGGGGACTGTTCGGCACCGACGGGGGATTCTGCGGGAGGCCACTTCAATCCCGAAGGAAAGCCGCACGGAGCACCTACCAGCAGTGAGCGTCACATGGGCGACTTTGGAAATATTACAGCCGGAAGCGACGGCAAGGCCCACTACGAGTGGACGGACCAGATGATCGCCTTCGGGGGGCGCGATTCCATCATAGGCCGGGGACTAGTCGTCCACGCAAACCCCGATGATCTGGTGACGCAACCGGCAGGCAATTCGGGTCCGAAGGTTGCCTGCGGCGTGATCGGGATCGCAGCAAAGTGAACGGCGCTGAGACAGCGCCTCCCTGGGGCGTCGGCGATCATGGGGTCCAGAATTCCCCGGTCTTCCCGAACTCTTGCGGCGTCAAGAGCATTTCGGGTGCGTACTCCTTTATTCGGGAGAGGTAGTCATGTTCGCTACGTTTCCCGACCTATTCATTGGCACTGTGGGCTGCCAGTTGTACTCTGCCATCCTGTCGCACCATTCAGTTTCATGGCCTTCAGGAAGAAGGTATTATCCTTCATACCTACTTGCCGGGGACCGGTCGGTGTGGTGAGAGTGTCCTTAATCTATCTCAGGAGGGGGTTTTAGATGAAAGTGTCGCGAAGGGACTTACTTAACGGTGCAGGAACAATGATGCTCGGTTCTGTTCTTGGAGCCCTAGCCTTCTCCGGCCATGACACTCAGGCTGCGACCGGACAGTCGGGTTCACCACCCGAACTCCCGTGGCCCTACAAGAAGGTGAATCCCCAAGCCGTTGGTGAAGCCGGCTATTATGGATTCTACAAAGGGGCTTGCTGCTACGGGGCCTTTGAGGCGATCATGGGTGAGCTGCGGCGTGAAGTGGGTCACCCCTATACGATAATACCCACCACGATGTGGGTCGTCGGTGAGGGGGGACTGGCGGGGATATCTACTCTGTGTGGCGCACTGAACGGCGCCTCATTCGCTATTTTCCTGGCTAAAGGAGGTCTTGAAAGGGAGCAACGGGAAGCAGCTTTTGCCCTCATAAAGGATCTCTTCACCTGGTATGAGCAAACCCCCCTGCCTGACTACCGGCCCAAGAACCCCAAGTTCGAGATCGTCACGTCCACCTCTCATTCGCCTTTGTGTCACGTCTCGGTCAGCAACTGGTGCAAAAAATCGGGTTTCAAATCCTTTTCAAAGGAACGCGCCGAGCGGTGTGCGTGGCTGACGGGTACTGTCGCCAAGAAGGCGGTCGAGCTCTTGAACGCCTCCAGCGCGGGAACCTTCAAGCCTGCCTACAGTTTCACCAAAGAGACGCAGGCGTGCAGAAGCTGTCACGACCAGGGAAGCGTTCTGGAAAACACACGGGGCATGATGGACTGCGGAGGCTGTCACTTTACAGAGCCGGCCAAACATCCAAAGATTTAGCAGTCCCGTTTTAGGGCAGGGAACGGCAACAAGGAGAAGCAGTAGACTGCGAACAGGGGGCAGGTTTCGCAATCTCCTGCCTGTGTTTTATTGCTCCCTATTGCCATTACAAGTCTGGCATCAAGCGGAGACCTTTGAAAATAAGGCTTTCAGAAAGTTATCGCGAGAACCGGATGAACCTGAATTTTAGCCTGTTGATGTTTGTGCTTTACGGTGACGCCTTTCTCAAGAAATCCAGACAGAAGTTCGGGGTCTTGACATCGGCGTGTTCGACGAGGGAAGCAATGGCCTTCTTCACCCGCTCTTCCGGTTCAAGTCCTGGCGGAAGAATCAGAAGCTCGAAAAGCTCGACATCCAACCCCTTTGCAATCTTCTCCAAAGTGAGGACCGTAACCTTGGATGAATGAATTCCAGGAAGTCGGGGCGGGTGTTCTCAAAGAATCCCCGCCCCCGTGACCGGTAATGAATTATTGTTTGCGGCCTATCGTGACGCGAAGCGAAGCCGGAATAAAGAAGTAGGTCATCGCAGCTCCGAGACAGAGTATCACCGCAATAATATAGAGTGCGGCAGACGGATCGGATGAGAAATACTTTGCCCAAACCGGAACATTGGGTCCGACATATCCTCCCAGGTTGCCTATTGAATTAACGATGCCAATACCGGCCGCGGCCGCCGTGCCGGCAAGAAACGCCGAGGGCACGGGCCAGAAAACGGGCATGGAACCGATAACGCCTAATGTGCCGATGGACAGGAATATGATTGCGAGATAGGGATTCGCGGCAAATATCCCGCTCAGGACCAGACCTGCTGCTCCCGCCAGGACATTGAATACATAATGCAACCGTCTCTCGCCTGTCTTATCGGAATGATTGCTTATTATTATCATGCCTATGACGCATACGGCATAGGGAATTGCGGTAACCAAGCCAACGTCCCGATAGCCCTTAATACCGAAATTCTTCACAATTGTCGGCAACCAGAAAGCGATTCCGTAAAGGCCGATCATCAATGTAAAATAAACGAAGCACAGGACATAGACTTTTCCGCTTTTGAAAGCGTCAATGAGCCTGACCTCTGTTTTGTCTTTGTCCTCTTCGATAAGTTTCCTATCGAGCAGTGCTTTTTCTTCGGTATTAAGCCATTTGGCTTCCTGTATACTGCTGTCCAGATAGTATATTGTCCAGAAACCGACAATTATCGAGGGCAATCCTTCACCAAGGAAGAGCCACTGCCATCCTGTAAGTCCAAGCGATCCGGAGAGGATGTCCATAATCCAGCCTGAAATTGGATTGCCGATGACTCCTGACACCGCAATGGCGCATACAAACCAGGCGGTTCGTGTCGAACGGTAAGAAGAAGGGTACCAAAGGGTAAGATAATAAATTATGCCGGGAAAGAAGCCTGCTTCCGCGAGGCCCAGAAGACAACGCATTATATAGAAGGTCCATTCGCCCTTTACGAACATCATACATGATGAAATGATACCCCACGATATCATGATCCGTGCTATCCACATACGTGCGCCATATTTCTTCAGGCACAGGTTGCTGGGAACTTCAAAAAAGAAATATGCGATAAAGAAGATTCCGGCACCTGTCGCAAAAGCGGCATCACTCAATGAAAGGTCCTTGAGCATCTGCAGCTTTGCGAAACCGACGTTTACCCTGTCCAGATATGCGAGTATGTAGCAGAGGAACAGAAACGGTATTAAACGAATGTCAACCTTATGGTACGTCTTTGCTTCAAATTTTTTATCGGCTCCCATAGCATCAACCTCCCTGTTTTTGAGTTGTAAGAGAGAGTTACTGTTTTTTCAATGAAACATTAATATGGGTTATCCGCCGGATGACACCTCGTTGTTTAAAATTTGTACGCACATGACAATCAAAAGCAGAAGGAAAAAGACAACCGGATTACTGTTGCCCTGATGCCTGATAAACCACCAAAGCTGAATAAAAGGACGTGATGAGCAAGCGCCCACAGAATACAAGGGGTGTCCTTTCGAGTAGTATGATTTAGGCCTTTTTACATATCCCGCAATGGTAGCAAAAACAGCTATAACAAGTCAATCGGTTTTTCATCACAATAAATAGCATAGAGGCGCAATCAACAGAGTCATCCGATCAGGATGATCTGAATATCCATGACATTCGTCCCCGTGGGACCGGTCATTAACAAGCCTCCCACCGCCTTGAAGAAGGAATAGGAATCGTTGCGGTTTAGATAATCTTCCGGATCCAGTCCTTTCGCCGCCGCCTTTGCCGTGGTTTCGCCATCCACGATGGCCCCCGCCGCGTCGGTCGGTCCGTCGGTGCCGTCCGTCCCGGCAGAAAGGAGTGTGATTCCCGATGTCCCCTTGAGTTCGAGGGCAAAGGCCAAGGCCAGTTCCATGTTTCTCCCCCCCAGGCCGCCGCCCTTGACGGTGACGGTGGTCTCCCCGCCGGCGAGGAGACAAAGTCGGCCGCCGTCCGTTTCGCGGCCCTGGCGCTGCCGGTGGATCGCCTCCCGGGCCAGCGAGACCCCGACGTCCCTCGCTTCGCCTTTCAGTTCCGAGGACAAAATCACAACCGGATACCCGAGAGCAACCGCCTTGGCCTTGGCCATTTCGATCGCCTTTCGGTTACTGCCGATAATCAGGTTTTCCACTTTCTGGAAAACAGGATTTCCCTCTTTGGGGGTCTCCGGAATCTCTCCCCGGTCTCCACGGATCAGGATGTCCAAGGCTTTTCCGGGTATTTTATCCGCCAGGTCATATCGCCGGATGACCCCGAGAGCATCCGAAAAGGTCGTGCGGTCGGGCGACGTGGGGCCGGAGGCGATCACGTCGAGAGGATCGCCGATCACGTCGGACAGGATCAGCGACAGGACCCTTGCCGGATAGGCCGCCTCCGCCAGTCTTCCCCCCTTGATCCGGGAAATGTGCTTGCGAACCGTGTTCAATTCCCGAATGTCTGCGCCGGCCTTCAGCAGCAACTGCGTCACCTGTTGCTTCTCGCCGAGGGTGATGTTCTCATGGGGAGCGACCAGCAAGGCTGAACCACCGCCGGAGATGAGACAGACCACCAGAGTCTGCCCGTCCGCCGCTTGAAGGGCTTCGATCACCTGGTTGGTGGCCTTGACGCCCGCTTCATCTGGAACAGGGTGGGCGGCCTCGTAGCAGTCGATCCGTTCCGACAGTCCCGCCGCCTGGAGATGGCCGTATTTCGTGATCACGATCCCCCGGGACAAAATGGCGCTGGCCGCATCCGACACGGCGCGGGCCATGGGATAGGCGGCCTTGCCAAAACTGATGAGCAGCAGTTTACGGTAATTTCCGTCCTGCCAGGTAGAGAAAATCCGATCCATGTGCCGCTCCACCAGGACATAGGGATCGGCCCCCTGCAATACGGCGTCGAATATCTTCACTGTTATTTGATGATGATCAATCACGTCCATAGCTCATACCAACGTTCCCGCTAGCATTACCGATTGTAACACTTGCTATCGGGTCGGTCGAGCAAAATCTGGCTTTACAGGAAGATGTCCATACTTTAGAAGACCTACGAGCGGAATATATGGCCCTCCCCGGATGGTTGACCATTACGGAAAGACACGTGCGAGACGTGGGCCGGAAGACAAAAGGGGCACGACGTGCACCGCCTTTCGGGTCAACAGTTCACTTTGAACCGGTGTCCCTGCGTCTCCTTACTAAATCACACTTACTCACTCATCAATTACTTGTGCTGTCGCGCATGACGCGAGTCGTATGTTCCGGAGGTCCTGATCCTAGACCAAACGCGTGACGTCCTGGGCGACTTTGGGGTAGTTCTCGGACATCAGGATATCGTGCCCCGGGAAGATCAGATCAATGGCAGCCTTCGACTTCACCTTGTCAAAGCTCAGTAGCCATGCGGGCATGTCCATGATGAAGGCACTCCCGGTATCCTCCCGGTATCCCCGGAAGACATGGGCGCAGTCCGAACCCACTATCGCAGGCCCCTTAGCGGTAGTTACCCGAACAACCTGAAGGCCCAGGGTGTGGCCGGGAGCCAGAAACAGGTCCACGCCTGGGGCCAAATTATAGTCGCCGTCCACGATCACCAGGCGATCCGACCCCGCCATTCCACCCACGGCCTTGCTTGCCAGTGGGTCGAAGAGGATCGCAATAGGCTTGCGCCGGGACAAGGGATTCTTCACACAGAAGTCAAACTCTCGCTTCTGCACATAGAATTTAGCCTTGGGAAAAGCCTGAAGGTATCCCTCTATGTTGCCAACGTGATCCCAGTGCATATGTGTGATGACTACTTTGCGTACGTTGGCCGCAGTGACGTCCAGGCGGGACAGCACTTCGACCGGGTCCACGAACCCGGGGACCTGCCGGGCCGCGCCCTGAGCGGGACTGAATCCGGTATCCACCACGATGGTTTCACCGTTCTTCGCCTTGATGGCCCAGACGTAGTAATTGATTGGCCCGTCCTGATCCCAGCCGGAGTTCCACGTGACGATGGCCACCTTCCGGTAGAGCGGACCGCCGTACTTGAAGGCATATATCTCGTATTCAGGTTCAGGTGCTTTCGCGTCTCCCTTTTTCTCGGTTTTCTTATCGGCACCACCCGCCTGGGATAATCCCCTCCCTATCGCTGTTGCACCCACTACGAGCATGCCTGTTTTCAGAAAATCCCTTCGGCCGTAATCCATAGTTAACCTCCTTTGCCACGTTTAAGTGATCGGGGGGCCGTAGAGGACGTGCAGCCCCAAGTCAGAGCGGCCCGCACGGGCCCACCAATAAGAGGCGGTATCCCGCACCCCCGCCCTAGCCGTTTGTTGCTAGTGGGTCTTCAGATAATCGAGACAGAACTTCAAGGCCTCATCCCCCGGCAGGTTCTTCGCCTTCATGGTCTTCACATATTCATCCAGGATGGGTCTCACTGCGGCTATCCAGCGGGTCTCTTCCTCCTTGGTGAGCTTGATTATCGTGGCGCCCTTCTTCACCATGAATGCTTTGCCCTCTTTGTCAATCTGGTCCCATGCCTTCCCATATTTCACAATGAACTCTTCATTAATCTTTTCAATGGCCATCCGTGTGTCAGGGGACATGCTTGCCCATTTGTTCTTGTTCATGACGACAAAGAATGCCGTCGAGTGGGCAATCCCGTAATCCTCGGTACAACTGTTGAGAACCTCGCCTAATTTGAAACCCCACATGGCCTCGTAGGGGCACGTAATCCCATCCGCCACCCCTTTGGAGAGGGCATCATAAGACTCAGTCATAGGCATGGCAACAGAGGTGCCGCCAAGGGCCTGCACCACTTTTGCGCTCAGGCCGGTGGCGCGGATCTTCATGCCTTTTATATCTTCCAGCTTTGCCACTGGCTTCTTTGTGAAGATCAGCCCGGGGCTATGGGCGTGAAAGAAGAGAACCTTGACCGCATCGAACTCCTTGGGTTTGAACTTCTTGTAGTACTCGTTCACCAGGTTCGTAGCCGCCACACCGCTCCTGTAACCGAGAGGAAGATCAATTACTTCCGAGAGGGGGAACTTCCCTCTGGTGTATGCGAGGGCGCTCACGCCGATGTCGCTGATGCCGTTCACCACCGAGTCATAGGTCTGACCGGGGGGTGTGAGCGTTGCGCCGTGGAAGACTGTCACCTTTACTTTACCGTTTGTTCTTTTTTCAACCTCTTTTGCCCATTCCTCTGCTATCACGCTGTGCTTATGGGGAGCCGGCCAAAAATTGGAGAAGCTCAGCGTCATTACCTTGTCCTGCGCGAAGCTTACCGAAGCAATAAGGCATGCCGATACCACGAAAGCCAACAGAACCGCTTCCCACATAAATCTTTTCATGAGTACCTCCCTTTACCTGGTTTTTTGTGCGGTACCGGAAGATGCGTTTCTGAAGAAAAACGGGGGCACCCCTGGCCACCCATAGCTCAGCCTGATTGCCTGCAACGCATATAATCGGCGCTTATTATTCACTGGTTGCCGACCCGGAGCAAGCTGTGGAGACAATGGCCCTTTTCACGAGGGTTTTGATAATCTCGATCTTGTAGGCATTCTCACTCAAAGGCTTTGCCCCCTCCACTGCCAAGTGCGCTGCTGCCTCAGCCGTTGTGCTGTCAATCTGCCGTTCCGCGAGGAATTTCTCGGCCGCCCTCGCCCGCACGGGCTCTGCAGCCACCCCGCCCAGAGCAATACGCGCTTCGGAGCAGACGCCATTTTGCATGGTCACAACGCATGCGACGCTGGCAACAGCAAAATCGATAGGTTTTCGCAAGGTAAACTTTGAGTATATCTGTCGCGATCCCGCAGCCGGCTTCGGAACGTGAATCTCAGTTATTAATTCATCATCGGCCAAAATGGTCGAACGTGTTGCGGTGGCAGAAAAAAACTCTTGTGCGCTTAACGCCCGCGTGGTTGTCACGATGCTCGCGTCCAGCGCGACAAGCACCATACCTATATCTGAAGGGCTTACCGCCACGCAGCCGCAGTTGAAGCACCTCCCGGCCTCGGCGACTATAGCCTCGGCCCCGGTACCCCCATCTTCTTCGTCCAGACCCTTGATCCGTTCGCCTCTTGCCATAACAGGAACTTTTATACGAGAGGCCGAATCATAGGAAGGTACGGCGAAGTGAGGCTCAGCTTCATGGGACTGGAGAGATGGCTCGTCGCCCCGAAGCCACAAATGTATGGCGCGAGCCGCATTTCGCCCGGAGGTCACGGCCTCGATAACCGTTGAGGGGCCGGTCACGAAGTCGCCGCCTGCAAAGAGATTCTTATCGAGGAAAAGCGGGGAACGGCCTCCGCGTTTTACCCTCCGTCGCAGTGTGGCAGGGAGAAATGAGGTATCCGCTTCCTCACCAATGGCCTTAATAACCGCATCAACGGTCATGGTAAAGTCTGAACCTTCTTTGGGCACCGGGGTTCGCCTGCCCGATGCGTCCGGAGGCCCGAGTTTCATGCGCCTGCAGGTCAGAAGGACGCTATCCTTTATCCGAGCCGCTTCGACCGCCAAAGTAAGGAATTTGAAAGGGATACCCTCTTCTCCCGCTTTGACGATCTCATCCTTCAGGGCCGGCATCTCATTCCTGGTTCGCCGGTAGAGCACCAGCGGTCTGGCTCCGAGCCTGAGCAGTATCCTTGCGACATCCATGGCCACATTCCCGCCGCCGATTACAGCGACCCTCTTCCACGGCATCTCCCGGGAACCCGTATTCACCCTGTTGAGGAACGAGAGTCCTGACAGTGCGATCTCTTCACCCTTGATCCCCAGGGATCGCTCTTTCCACGCGCCTGCCGCAGCAAAAACCGCGTCGAAAGTCTCCATGATGCCTGCCGTGGCCAGGTCCTTTCCAACAGTAACGCCACACTTGAACGTGATCCCCATGGCCTCCAGGGCCCGAATCTCTTTCTCTACAACTCCCTTCGGCAGGCGATAGGGTGGTATGGCGGAGACGAGCATACCTCCTGGTTCGGGCGCCCTCTCGAAGACCGTTACTCCGTGTCCATCCCTCCTCAGATAATAGGCTGCCGCGAGCCCGGCAGGCCCCGAACCGATAATGGCCACCTTCCTTCCCGATTCAGTGGAGGGAGGCCTGAAGAATCGGCCCGGGTCTTCAAGGATGTGATCACCCAGGAATCGCTCAACACACCGTATGGCCACGGGCTCATCGTACCCACAACGGTTGCACGCGGGCTCACAGAATATCGGGCAGACCCTGCCGGTGACGGCCGGCATCGGATTAGCTGCGAGAAGGATCTCGGCTGCATCCGAAAGGTCGCCACTCTTGACTTTGCTCAAACAGTCGGGGATATCGGTCGAGGCCGGACAGTGTGAAGAGCACGGATATTGCTCCATTCGGGCCGAGCCGAATATAGAGTGGTACCTGTTGTCACCGAAAAGAGCGTTGCACACCTTTCCCCCTTTTCGCAGGCAGACGATACGCCCTCCCAAGGGATCGGGATATCTGTAGTACCAACAGCGGACGTCCTGGGCGAGGTTCCCACCCACTGTGGCGGCATTTCTGACCTGGGGCGTTGCAATGGAGCGGGCTGCTTCGGCGAGCACCTTATACTTCTCATTGATCAATGGGGAGACGGCTATGTCGGCAAGCGTGGCAAGGGCTCCGATCTTCAGCCCCTCTCCGTCCTCACGGATGGAATCGAGTCCCTCGATGCCCTTTATGTTGATGATCGCTTTGGGGTAGTCGGGAAGAAATTCGTTTTTCAGTGCGCCTAAAAGATCTGTACAGCCCGCGATAAGCCGGGCCTTGCCCCTATAGCCTTTTAACGTGGCAAGCGCCGAATCTATCGAACGGGCATTGATGTGGGAAAAAGGCCTCATACGATACCTCCTTGACGAACGGGTGGCACCTTCCCGAGGGCCCTGAGAATTTTGTCCGGTGTAAGCGGGTACTCGTGCACCCATGTGCCGATGGCATTTGAAACAGCAATGAGGACCGCAATAGGTCCGGGAGCCGTCGCAACTTCTCCGACCCCTATCGCTCCAAAACGATGGGTGGGAAAAGGTGTTTCAAGAACCACATTGTCTATCGGGGGTAGTTCCGAGAAGGTACGCCACTTGTAGTCGATCATGTTGGCGTTAAGCATACGTCCGGTTGAGCGGTCAAGGATTGTTTCCTCGAAGAGAGCGCTATCCAGGCCTGCCGACCCCAGACACCCGTTGAGTTGCCCTTCAAGGCCCTGTGGGTCTACGATCTGGCCCACATCAGTTGCATTCACGACGCGCACCAGATCCACCTTCCCGGTTTCGGTATCGACCTCCGCCTCGACAAAAGTTGTCATACAGTTGGACATGCTGTAATCAGGCTCAAAACGCCCTATCCCGGTCACGGTCCGGTCAAAGCCCATCGCCCTCCAGGGTACCTTCCTTTCAGGGTTGGAGCGGGCAAAAATCATTCCGTCCACGGTGTCCAGTTCGTCCGGCTCTGCCCGAAGTGCGGGAGCGACTATTTCAAAAAGCTTCTTTTTCGCATCTTCGGCGGCAGCGATTAGTGCACTTCCGATTGCGTACGTACCCCTGGACCCCGAGGGTCCAAACTCGTAAGGGTTAAAGAGCGTGTCTGACGGCGTCACTGTGACGCGGTCCAGGGACAATTGCAGCACTTCGGCCACCATCTTGTGGAGGTTGCTCCACTGGCCTGTTCCGTGCTCCGTGAGGTTAGAATTAACGAGTACCGTTCCATCCGGCCGAAGATGCACATAGGCTTCCGATGCATCCTCGCCCACGTCTGCATTTCCGTGTATGCCGACTCCTACACCTCTGCGCTTTGTACCGTTCACCGAACTGGGCTTGAGCCACCCTTTCCATTTCTCCCTCCAGCCAAAACGCTCGGCGCCTTTCTCCATGGCCCTCCAATACTCTGCTCCCCTGTAGGTATACCAGATACCGTCCCTCCAGAAGTACCCGTCCCCGGGTCTGGCAAAGTTCTTCTTGAAAAACTCCAGAGGATCGACGGCCGCCTTCTCCATGGCGAGACACAGAAGAGGGATGAGGGCACATTTGAGCTCCTGGCCGCCGAAGCCGCGAACCGGCCCTGAGGCGTTGCGATTGGTGCAGACAATTATGGGCTTCAAATCCCAATTCGGGCATCGGACCATCAGTTGGGCTTCACCGGCCCCAACCCCGACCATAAACTGGGTGCTGAAGGAATAGTATCCCGTCCCGACAAGCCATGTGCCTGATATTGCCGTTACGGTTCCATCTTTCTTCATACCTACTTTTGCGCGCATGCGGGAGCCGAGCCTGAGCGTAAACGTAGCCAAATGCTCCTCTTTGGTCAGAATGAGCTTCACAGGTCTGCCCGTGGCCTTGCTCAGGAGGAGTGCGTATGTCTGCATCTGCCAGGACATTGTCCGCGATCCGTAACTCCCGCCGCAAGGACCGCCGTGAATTCTCACATCTATCTTTCTGCCAAAGTTGTGATAGAGTGCGATCTTGTCAAGATAGGGCGATTGATTTGCAACCCAAAAGGTAGCCTTGTTCGGGTCCTCCCACAGAGCAACCACGCCCGGAGGTTCGGGCGGAATAGGGTTCGGTGTTTTCTCGTACCCAAAGGTCCCCTCGGTTATGACGTCGGCCTCTTCAAAACCTTTTTTCACATCCCCCATGACCACTTGCGTGAGCCCCTTCGGCCCGAGAATGCCCGAGCCCGGTGTGGCGATATTGCCCGGAAGGTCGTCATGCAATTGGGGAGCGTTGGGCTTAAGAGCATCATCCACGTCAAAGACCGCTGGAAGGATCTCGTATTCCACGTCGATAAGACGAAGCGCCTCTTTGGCTATCTCTTCACTAGTGGCTGCCACAAGTGCGACTGCATCGCCCACATAGCGGACTTTACGGTCGAGAATGCGAAGTACCCTGGGTGTACCTCCCTTCCAATCGGGGACGTCTTCCCAGGTAAGTACCGCCTTAACGCCCTTCAATCTTCGCGCCTTGCCACAGTCGATCCTTTTTATGACCGCGTGGGGGTGAGGGCTGCGGAGTACCTTTGCGTGGAGGAGATCGGGAAATTTGATCTGCTTGTTGTCGTCAAGGAACTTCGTTGCTCCCGTGACAATGTCAACGGCATCTTTTCTAGGTAAAGCTTTGCCTATGTAGCGGTACGTGTCTGCCATTGTTTCACCTCATCTTTTCTGACGCTGCGATGACAGCCTTGACCACCTGGTAGTGGCTGATGCACCGGCAGAAATTGCCGGACAAAGCCTCTTTCACCTCATCCTCCGTTGGTTGGGGGTTTTCGTTGAGGAGGGCCTTTGCGCTCATAATTATGCCCGGCGTGCAATACCCGCACTGAAACGCAGTATAGTCGATAAATGCTTGCTGAAGAGGATCGAGACTACCCGTTTTCGGGTCTCTAAGTCCTTCGATGGTTCTTATTTCCTTTCCATCACACTCAACCGTGAGAGTCATACAGGAGACCTTGGCCTTTCCATTGATGAGCACGGTGCAGCACCCGCATGCGCCATTGTCGCATGAGATCTTAGTACCCGTCAGACCCAGTGTCTCCCTGAGGGTATAGGCCAATGTGTCTGAGACCTGCAGCGTATCCTCACCCTGTCCGACCTCCAGCTCATACCGTTGATCGTTGACGGTGAGGATGATGAAAGGCGTCCGGCCAGATTTTCTTTTGCTGTCTTTCATCGTTCCCATCACGCAGTCCTCCTTTTTCAATCAAGTGGCTCGCCAGAGTCACAAGGTATAGTTAAAAGATAAAGGATTTGATACCAGGTTTGGTCCAATCCTCATCGGGCCTTGTGAAGTCGCTATTTCCCGCTCTTATCGCCGCTTACCCCCTATCTTCCACAATGTGCCTTTATCCCCAACTTCTTCCTTTGCTCTGGCCTGAAATTGCGATACTCTCATACGCATTTCCTCAGGCAGACAATCGCACACCAGCATCTCGATTTTGCTTGGCGGGAGCAAGCCATCCTCCCGAGGCCCGACCATGATCTGTTGAGGTGATAGCCTCACTCCTCTGCGTTCCGAAAGCCGGTTTACGACAAAGGGCTCTACTACTTTTTTGAGATGGGATGAGTCGGCCATGCTGTATCTCTCCGTCTTAAGCCAACATGAGGTCTGCCGTTGGCAAGAGAGCAAGGGGGCATCTTTACTCCTTTCACTTCGATGAGGCGTGGCGCTCCAATGGCCGCCATAATATGTTGGCGTCGCCCCGTTCCCGGCCTACTCACTATTACCACTTAAAGCTGCGCCGTGCAACAAGAAAAACAAGAATGTGTCAACGCAAAGTAGAAATGTCCTATTCTAAGCAAAGTAGAAATGTCCGGTATGCGTGTATCGTCTGTTTTCCTTCTCGTACTGATCCCTAAGCTCATGACTCCTCCGCCG
>Ga0326727_10006508_pt1 | contig 31963 bp, 23 predicted proteins | sample MB2enrmetagenome_FD_207643 | JGI IMG/M metagenome (GOLD analysis project Ga0326727, IMG submission 207643) | Lab enriched peat soil microbial communities from McLean, Ithaca, NY, United States - MB29MY | ecosystem: Environmental > Terrestrial > Soil > Wetlands > Peat | place: USA: New York...
AACCGGCACGAACCACAGCAGCACCACCAGGAAGTGACGGCTCGCCTCAGTCGCGGCCAGCGAGGCCACATCCTCAATCTCAGCAGCCTGATACTGGTCAAGCCCGACCCACAGGCCCATGCAGATCAACAGCAGAATCACCGAGCAGATGACCAGCGGCACCACCAGATTGCGCACATGGTCCCGTCGCTCCTGCATCAACTTGGCCCGATGCCGCACCACGCGATGGGTCCGGTTGACGATTTCGCCGCGGGCTGCAGCACCTACGCCGTTCAGCGCAGCGCGCGCAAAGTTCGCAGAGTCGTGTGCTTCAGGGCTTGGCTCGAACTGGAGATTGAGATCGGTCGACGAGTTCATCCGGTCGCCTCCAGGGAGCGGAATCCACGCAACCGCTCAATCTCCGGCTTTAAGGCAGCCAAGCCGCGATAGAGCCGCGACTTCACGGTGGAGAGCGGAGCGCGCGTTACACTTGCAATCTCTTCCAGCGACATCTCTTCATGGAAGCGCAGCACCAACACCTCACGGTAGTTGGGCTCCAGCTTCAGCAGCACTTCGGCAACCTCGGCGCGGTCTTCGCGGGACTGGAACTGCTCCAGTGGCGAGGGCCCTTCGGTCGCAATCTCGAAGGCGCGCCCGTCCTCGGCCGCGTCACTCATCTCATCCAGCGACGCCATGGTGCGCTTGCGCGAAAGATCGATCACCAGGTTGCGGGCAATCGTAAACAACCACGTATCGAAACGCGCCTTGCCGTTGTACTGGCTGCCGCGCAGCAGCACCCGCATCCAGGTCTCCTGGAACAGGTCTTCCGCGACCTCGCGCTTGCCGGTAAGAAACAACAGGTAGCGCAGCAGCCGGTGCTGGTAGAGCTCGATCAGGTGGTCGAGCAGTTCGGGGTCCTGGCTCTTCAGGCCGTGCGCAATGGCCGCGTTTTCACGCTGGCTCTGCTCCGCCTGTTCCATCGAGATGGCGATCGCTGCGCTCGGCATAGTTGTAGAGACGTCACCTCGCAGGGAAAAGTCTCGGTCGGCGCCGCTCTTTTCCCCACCAGAAAGCAACCTCGTCGCGAAATCCCTTCCGACAGCCGGTGTCCAAAGACAGAATCGGATAGAGATGTCGTTTCTACCATGATTGTAAGGGCATTGGCCCGGTTTGGCGAGATCAATTCAGAAGTAAACTGGACGGATGGAAGTTCTTTACGGCCTGCATCCGGTCGAAGAAGCCGTCCGGTCGGGTGCTCGACGGCTGGACTGCGTGATGCTCGCCCGCGAACGCGGGGACGCCCGCCTCGAACGCCTGGCCGAGGCCTGCCGCGCCGCCGGGGTGCGCGTATCGCTCGAATCACGCGACCACCTCACCCGCACCGCCCGCACCGACGCCCACCAGGGAGCGCTCGCCCTGGTCGGCGAACGCGCCTTCCTCGCCATGGAGGACCTGCTCAGCGCCCCGCCTGCTCATCCGCCCCACCGCTTCTTCCTCGCGCTCGATAGCGTCGAGGACCCCCACAACCTGGGCGCTCTGCTGCGCACCGCCGATGGTGCGGGCGTCGATGGCGTCATCCTGCCCGAGCGCCGGTCCGCCCCGGTCTCGGCCACCGTCGCCAAAACCTCAGCCGGCGCCTCCGAACATGTCCGCATCGCCCGCGTTACCAATCTGGTACGCGCGCTGGAGCAGATGAAGCAGGCCAACCTCTGGGTGCTCGGCCTGGATGAGCGCGGCACGCCCGACTACACCGATTTCGACTTCCGCACCGAATGCGTCCTCGTCCTCGGGCGAGAGGGCGCCGGCCTCCACGACCTGGTCAAGAAGACCTGCGACCACCTGCTGCGCATTCCCATGGCCGGCATGGTCTCCTCCCTCAACGTCTCCGTCGCCGGCGCGGTCGTCATGTACGAGGCGCTGCGTCAGCGCACCCACCCCACCACGCCGCAACCCAAACCACCCACCCCTGCCAAACCCCGCAAGGGCCTCGGCTCATGAATCGCCACTTCCTGCTTGCCATCGCCCTCGCGCTGGCGCTTGCGGCCAACGCGCAGCCGCCGGCAGTACAGCCGCAGCCGGATCAGCCCGCTCAGCCGCCATCTTCCGAGCCTGCTCCGCCCCCCGGCAAGGTCCTCTTCTCCCGCGATGCCAATTCGCCGCCTGACGCACAGCCCGCCTCGACGCAGTCCCCTTCCGCGCCGCCAGCATCCGAAGACTCCCTCGCCGTCACCGACGCCGAACGCAGCGCCCTCACCTTCACCGCCTACGACCTCGACGTCCACCTCACCCCCGCCTCCACCGGCCTCTCCATACGCGCTGGCCTCACCGTCCGCAACGACGGCGCCTCCCCGCTCACCCGCCTCATCCTCGACATCACCTCCTCCACACACTGGGACGCAATCTCCGCCCGACCCAACGCATCCTCCGCCGTTCCCTTGAAATTCACAACCCACCTAGTCGCCACCGACGCCGACCACACCGGGGCAATGAACGAGGCCGACGTCTCCCTGCCCCAACCGCTCGCACCCGGAGCATCCATCCTCCTCACCGCGCTCTACTCCGGCACAATCCCGCCGTCGGCGGAGCGTCTGGAGCGCATCGGCGCGCCCGCCGATCAGGCCGAGTCCGAGGACTGGGATGCCATCGCCGCCGGCAATCCCGGCACCCTGGGAATCGGCACCGCCCTGCGTGGCTTCGGCAATGTCCTCTGGTACCCGGTGGCCGCGCCGCCCGTCTTTCTTGGCGACGGCGCCAAGCTCTTCCAATCCGTCGGCGAGATCAAACTGCGCGAACAAGCCGCCACCATCCGCCTCCGCCTTGCCGTCGAGTACATCGGCGACCCGCCCGAAGCCGCTTTCTTCTGCGGCCGGCGCGAGCAGCTGGTCGCCATCAGCGACGACGCCAACCTCCCCGTGGCCGAAGCTTCCGGCATCGCCACCGCCGTCTTCGATCCCCAGCCGCTCGGATTCCGCACCCCAAACCTCTTCATCGCGGCCAGCTCCGCCAATATGACCGGCACGCCCGCGAATCCCAGCCTGATCGCCGCCATCACCGACCGCTACGACGCGCTTCCCGCCTACTCCGCCGCCGCAGCCCTGGTTGAGCCGCTGCTGACCGACTGGCTCGGCCCGCGCCCTCTTACCGCGCTCACCATCCTCGACCACCCCGGCCAACCCTTCGAAGACGATGCGCTGCTGGTCCGGCCCATGCGCGCCGACGACCCCGCAGCCCTGGCTCCAGCGCTCGTCCACTCGCTGACCCACGCGTGGATTCGTTCCAGCCATCCTTGGATCGATGAAGGCCTCGCCCAGTTCGTCTCCCTGCTGTGGACCGAGCGCACCTCGGGCCGTGCCGCCGCGCTAAACGCGTTGCAGGACGCAGCTCGCCCGCTGGCCCTGATTGAACCCGAATCGCCCGCCGAAGAAGCCACTCCCGCAACCGCATCCGCGCCCGGCAATTCGCTCGCAACATCGGAATCAACCACCCCCGCAGGCGCAAGCTTGATCGCCGCCACCGGCGACGCCTTCTACCGCACCAAGGCTGCCGCCGTCTGGTGGATGCTGCGCGGAATCGTCGGCGACCAGGCGCTCAAGCAGACCCTTCAGGCCTATCGTTCCGACATCCGGCTTGACCGCGATCCGGCTGGCCTGCAACATACCCTGGAACAAATCTCCCGCAAGGACCTTGCCTGGTTCTTCAACGACTGGGTCTACCGCGATCGCGGCCTGCCCGACCTAAGCATCGCCAATGTCACCCCCAGCCAGCTTGATTCGCGCAACGGCCTTCCCTCGGGATGGCTGGTGGCCGTCGAAGTCCGTAACGACGGTTACGCTGCGGCCGAAGTGCCGGTCACCGTGCGCTCGGACACTGCCTCCCAAACCCAGAGACTGCGCATCCCCGCCCATTCGAGCGCATCCACCCGCATCGTCTTCGCCGGCACGCCGGAACTGGTGGAGGTCAACGACGGAGGCGTTCCCGAAACGCAGACCAGCGTCCACACCCGGCAACTCGTCCTCCCAGGTCGCTAAGCCAGTCACCAACTAGGTTCCTGCCGCGAAGGTGGGATGCTCTGGCCTCCAACGTGGAATGTACCGAAATCGAACACACTGCCGATAATCAAAATGGATCAAGAAACCAAACCTCTCCCAAGGTCTGGGATCCACCTGCACTTGCTCTGCCCCGCAAGCCAGGAGCCGGAGGCGCGCGGCGAGAGACAAAAGATTCTCGCCGGGCCCTCTAACTCCTCCGCAAGCTTCCTCTCTTTGACCGGCGCCGTCGCAAATCTCCCTCCTAACGCGGGGGCGCCGTCGTCTCTGGAGTCGTTGCCGGAACTGGCGAAACATCTTGCGTTGGCGTCTGGACCGTGGGAGCCGGCGCCACCGCTGGCGGGACCGCGGTCACCTGACCCGCCTTCTCCTGCGCCTGCAGTGCTTTGTCGTTGGCATCCTTAGACTTCGCATCCGCGTTCAGCAACGATGCATTCGCCTTCGCCGCTTTCACGCTCGCCCGCGACGCTGCCTCATCCCGCTTCTGCTGCTGACGCTGGTCCTTGATCTGGCGCTTGCTCATCGTACCGGACGGCTGCGTCAGCGCAGTCGTCGGTGAGGTAGGATCCGCCGGGTTTGCCGTAGCAAGAGGCGGCGCTGCTGGAACTGCATCCTGTGCCCTCACGCCGCTAGTGAACATCGCGCAAAGCGCCAGCACAGCCAGCCGCATCGCCATCGTTGAGGAACTCTTCATTTCATTACCTCTTCAGGGAAGAATCCCTGTTCCGTGTGATGGTCTCCCTGAACAAATGGGTGCTCAGCAGCCCAAACGATGCATCTTCAATCAATTGCAAATGACTTAGCGGCCGGTTATTCGCCAAAAACAAAGGCTCCCGCACAGGCGGCTTGGCATTCTCTTCCCGGTCAGCGACAATTCTCTAGCCGGAATAAACTGACTCCAAGCCCGCACCAAGAGGATGCTCCCATGTCGCATAACCTAACGCCCCGTAACCTCCGCCACATTGCCCTGCTTGCGCTCGCCGCCTCATTTCCCGCCTTCGCCTCGGCTCAGACGCCAGCGGCCATGCCTGCAACCACTGCCACCGCGCCCACCCAGACCCCGCCGTTCAATGGCATCGCCCACATCGCCATCCGCGTCAAGGACATCGCTGCCTCGGTCGCCTTCTACAACAAGCTCGGCTATCAGCAGGCCTTCGCCAATACGTCTCCCGATGGCACCGTCACCCAGTCCTTCGTCAAGCTCAACGACCGCCAGTACATTGAGCTTTACCCGGTCACCCCGCGCGACGGTCAGGTTGGCTTCCTCCACCTCTGCTTCGAAGGCGCCGACCTCAACGGCATCCACGACTTCTACGTCGCCGAGGGCCTCACCCCCATCTCCGTCCGCACCGCCGGCGCGGGCAACCTGCTCTTCACCCTCAAAGGCCCCCAGCAACCCACCTTCGCCCAGAACATTGAGTACACCCAGTACATGCCCGGCTCCAAGCACACCCTCGAATTCGGCAAGCTCAACGGTCCCGACCGCGTCGCCGATCGGATGACCGTCGTGGTGCTCGCCATGCAGGACCCCACCGCCGCCCGCGACTTCTACCTCACTAAGCTCGGCTTCACCCCCTCCAAGTCCGACCCCATGCTGCTCAACCTTCCCGGCGCCTCCGGCGAACAGGTCGACATTGTCCCGGCCGACCAGCTCGGTCCCAAATCCAGCATTGTCCTCACCACCCCCGACCTCAACAAATCGGCGGCGCAACTCACCCGCCAGCAGGTCGAATTCAAACGAGCCAGCTCCAGCGCCACCGACGGCAACGGCAAAACCCACACCATCGACATGATCTCCATCACCGATCCCGACGGCAACATCCTCCGCCTCCAGTCCGCCAAATAGGGTGCCCCATGATCAACGACGCGCCGTCAGGCCGTCGTTTATCGTGGGGACATTCTCTGCAGCACCCTTCCGACGATAATTACGAGCGTCGAAGTGGATACAATCGGTCAGTTCTTCTGCCGAGGCTCTTCCATGCTGCCATCCATCGATTCATATCGCATCGGAATACTCCTCGCCTGTCTCATGGGTCCCGCAGTGCTGTGCGCGCAACAGCCGACGCCCATCCCCCAAGAAGACGGGGTGTATACCCTTCACGAGAACACGCATCTGGCCCTGCTGGACGTAACCGTTACGGATAAGCAGGGGCATCCGGTCGCTGGACTGACGAGGGACGACTTCAATCTGACGGAGGACGGACAGCCGCAGACGATCAAGTTCTTTGAGGAGCATTCTCCGATCGATCCCACGGAGATCGAGAAGGAGAAGGCTGCGGCACTGGCGGCTCAGACCAAGTTCTTCGAGGAACACGAGGCTGCGGCGAAAGCGGGGCAGCCGCTGAATACATTCACCAACTATGAGCCGTTTACTGGAAGGCCGGTTACGGTGCTTCTGGTCAACGAACTCTTCCCGGTCATAATGAACCACTTTGACCAGGATCCTTTAGTTCAAAGGATGGCCCAGGACCCTGCTTACCTCCAGGCGGTTCAGGACGCTACGCATCAATGGAAGGTCAAGGATCCTGAACTTAACCGGGTAGTCCATGATCCTCAGATATCGCGGAAGATCCTCCAAGCTCTTGGTCTGCAAACTCTTTGGAAATATAACCGTCAGAGGATGCTCGACATCGTGCAGAGTGCGCCACCAGATACTCCGTTTGCGGTTTATGCCCTTGACTCGCAGTTGCGATTGGTGCAGTCGATCACGACAGACCGTGCACTGCTGCAGGCGAGGATTGACCTTTTATGGAAGGTCGCGCCCCCCCCACTTTGGGTCGGAACAGATGATCAATCCCGCGGGGCTTCCCCGGGAAGCGGAGGTACCGGCGCGGCGCAGAATCTTTGCGGATGCGGTGCGGCAGTTGGCCTCGAGCCTGGAAGGAGTGCAGGGGAGAAAGAACCTCGATGTCTTCACCGGACCATTCCAGTGCTCGGTTGTGCAAGGTGCTGATGGCTGCGCGGAAGGGCCGTTCCCAACTTCTGATCAGTACCTGTGTGAGGTGATGGATACCCTGGAGCAGGGGCGGATGTCGATCTATCGTTATTACTTGACGGATGCACAAATCGGCCATGGCTTCGGATGCCTCGCTTCGGTCGAGCTTGGAACCAGTGCGTCTTATTACACCGTCTACTACACGCCAACGAACGAGAACTGGAACGGGAAATACCGAGCCACGAAGATTGAGGTTACGGAAAAAGACTTAAATCTCGCGTATCGGAAGGGATATTACGCCACGCCCGGGAACGGCGAGGCTCACTACTACTACAAGCGGCGTGGTGATGCACCGGTCGCGCCAGGCTCCGGCGGGTCGACGATAGCAGCAAGCGCTGTTGCTACTGAAACTGCCGCTCCGGAGAGCCCAGGCACGGGCGCGGCTCCGACGCCACCGAATCCGGTGTCTTCGGTCTTCGCCGTGCAGGTGGTTCCGGCTCCCACGACGAGTGGTACCGACAAAGAGGAGCAGGAGTACCGGCAACTAACGCTGCACTTCTCGATGCCTGCGAGTGAGTTCAGGGTTGTGCGGTCCGATGGAGGCCAGTACGTGGCGCGGCTACAGATCAGCGCGGTGGGCTATTCGGACGGCAAGGTGGCGCCCTCGAACGGGAGTCAGGCGGTGCAAATGGCTGCGAACTTCAACGGAGCCACAGACCCACGTATCGCGACGTCCACGATCTCAGCAGAGTTGAACCTGAATGAGCTGGAGCAGGGCGAGGACCGCTGGCTGTTGCTGACTGTTCGGGATCAGGCGACAGGGCAGTTTGGTAGCCTGGTGATCCCAATGGCAGAGGTCAAGATGCCGGTGGCACAGTGAGTTCTTGCCGTAACCTGACAACTGAGAGTTAACAACCGACAACAGAGAACTGACAACTGACAACCGTCTCCACCTCTCTCCGCTCCGCCCTCGCACGCGCCACCAGCCAGCTCGGCGCGTCCCCTCACCTCCGCGCCGACGCCCACCGCGACGCGCTCGTTCTCCTCCTCCACGCCACCAGCCTCACGCGCGCCGCGCTCTACGCCAACCCCGATCGCGCTCTCACACCGGAACAGCTCGCAACCTATGAAGCCGCTATCCTCCGCCGCCTGGCCAGTGAGCCGATCCAATACATCACCGGCGAGCAGGAGTTCTACGGCCTCGCCCTCCGCGTCACTCCAGCCGTGCTCATCCCGCGCCCAGAGACCGAACATCTTGTCGAAGCCGTCCTCGCAGAACTCAGCGCTCATTCCGTAAGCTCACACAGTGTGTCTTCACGCGAAGCGTCGAGAACCGCACGAAGTGCAATCCTCGACATCGGCACCGGCTCGGGCGCCATCGCCATCGCCCTGGCCTACCACCTGCCCCACGCCCACATCACCGCCACCGACATCTCCCCCGCCGCGCTCGAAGTCGCCGCCTCCAACGCCGCCCTCCATCACCTCGCCGGCCGCATCCACTTCCTCGTCTCCGACCTGCTCAGCGCAGTCTCCAGCGAGCCGGTCTTTGATGCAGTGGTCTCCAACCCGCCCTATGTTCCCACCACCGACCGTGACGCCCTCCACCCCCAGGTCCGCGACCACGAACCCGCCTTGGCCCTCTTCGCCGGCCCCACCGGCCTCGACATCTATCGCCGCCTCATCCCCCAGGCCCTCGCCGCGCTCAAGCCCAACGGCCTGCTCGCCCTCGAAATCGGCCACGGCCAGACCAATGCCATCGCCGAACTACTCGCCGGCTGGCACTACGTCCGCTTCGTCAACGACCTTCAGCAAATCCCCCGCGTCGTCCTCGCCCGCAAGCCCTGACTCACTTCACAAAATCCGGCTTGCGACCATCGGGAGCGCCACGCGAAGCAGGAAAAGGGCGCCGCGACGCCCGCGAAGCTCAGCACGCGTCACGAAGTGGCCCATAGCCACGCCGCGCCCCTTACCCCGCTCGCGTCGCCATGTTTTGCCGGCAGCACCGGCGTCGCCAACGCGCCTCCGCCGAACAGGTACCTCTCTATCACCGGCCGCACGTTTCCGTAAATCCGCCCGACCTTCGACAATCCGCCACCTATCACAATCACATCAGGGTCAAGCAGGTTGACGACCGAGCCCAGCGCCCGCCCGATCCTGTCCTCCAGCCGCACCATGCTGGCCTCAGCGTCAGCATCGCCCGCCTCCGCCGCGGCCACGATCCCCGGCCCCGTCAGCCTCTGGCCGGTCACCCGCTCATGATCGTTGGCCAATCCAGTCCCCGAGATCCACGTCTCAATGCACCCTCGTTGCCCGCAATAACAAGGCGCCCCCGGCAATTCGTCCGGCGTCGCCCAGGGCAGCGGATTGTGCCCCCACTCGCCCGCCACGCCGTTCGGCCCAACATGCACCTGCCCGTTGACGGCAATCCCACCGCCGCAACCCGTCCCCAGAATCACCGCAAACACCAGCCCCGCACCCGCCGCCGCGCCATCGGTCGCCTCGCTCACGGCCAGGCAGTTCGCATCGTTCGCGCACCGGACCGGCCGCCTCAGCGCAATACCCAGGTCCCGCTCCAGCGGCTGCCCGTTCAGCCACGTCGAATTCGCATTCTTCACCAGTCCGGTCGCACGCACCACCGTCCCCGGAATCCCCACTCCCACCGAAGCGAGTTCATCGCCTTTCCCAGCGCCGCCCCCGCCAACTCTCCTCTCCAGATCATGCACCACATCGACGATCGCCTGCACCGTCGCCGCATAATCATGCTGCGGCGTCCCGACGCGCAGTCGCGCCATCTCAGCACCCGCCTCATCCAACGCCAGCCCTTCAATCTTCGTCCCGCCCAGGTCAATCCCAATGCGAATCCGTCCAGCCATTTATTTCCTCGAACCTCGAACCCAGTACCTCGAACCTAGCTCACCAGCCACCGCAACGCATTCGCCAGAAACCTCTGCTGCAGTACCGGCTGCATCTCCGGCACGCGATGATACAGCACCTTGCCCGCGCCCAGCTTGGTCGTAAACGTCCCCGCGCCAATCACCCGCGAGTGGTCCCGCGAGTACGCCGCCACAATCTCCACCTCGGTCCCGCCCTGCGCGCGGTCCACCACCAGCCCGTTCGCCGCCTGCCCCTTCGCCTGGTAATGGATCCCCATCGCCTGGTCCACCGGCAAGCCGTCGTACACCGGATGCTTGCGCACGAAGTACCAGTTCCCCATCCACGGCGCGCGCACATCGCCCACGTTGCCGCTATACGCAAACGCGCCCGCCGCCGCGAGTTGCTTCGCGACGCCATCGCTCAGCGCATCCGTCTGCGGAATCGCCAGCAGCGGCGTCCCCGCACGCACAGCCTCCAGAATGCCGTCGGCCAACACGCCCGTCTGCACCGCGGGTCGTGCCGCCGCACCGCTCGGCTGCGCCTCCAACCCCGTGGTATCGCCCGCGCTCTGCGTGGCGGAGGCGCCTGTGACCAATCCGCCCGAAACGATCGCGGCATATTGCTCACCTGGCTTGAAATCCAATACGTCAACACACCCGTTCTGCCTCAACTGTTTCCTTACGGCAGCCGTCACACCTGAAACCGCAACGCGCAAGGCCTTGCAATCCGTGCCCTCGGCGACCATCGCCGCCCGCGTCACCCAAATTTCTTTCGTCTGCGTCGCTAGCGGAACGGAGGAGAGCGCAAATTTGAACCGATACAGCCCTTCTTCTGTAAGCTTCGGCGTTACAAATGCCTCATGCACCAGGTAGCTGAACTGGTCGCGCGTCCACTCCGGCGCGGGCCACTCGCCGAACTTCACCAGCCTCCCACTAGGAGTCACCGCCGAAAACGTCAGCGTTCCCGTAGCCGCCTTGTCCGTATCGTTCAGCAGATACAGATCGAACGTCGCGGCCTCGCCCAGCGCTGTGCACATACTCCGCTGCTTCGCCACCGGCCTTACCGGCAGCAGCGTGTCGCGAATCGGCCCCGGATCGCTCTTGAAGTTCCGCAGGTTGTCCACGATCCCCGAGTGGTTCTCGATCGCCGTCGTCTCCCAGCCCGAGATCGCCGCAAAATCCAGCTCATCGCTGATGCGCGCGTTCTCCAGATAGTTCTGCCATGTGTCGTAGCACTTCTTCCCCAGCGAGGTCCACAGATGCTCCGTAGCCGGAAACGCCGCCCGGAATCCCCACTTGTCCATAAACTTGTCATACGCCGCCACAATCTCCTGGTGGTCCTTCAGGTCGTAGCTCGTATTCGCCGGCTGATTCCCAATGCCCGTGCCCTTCGGGTCAGCCAGCTCATGCAGCATCAGCGAGTGGTTGTCCGGAGTCGCGCATCCCTCCATCTCGCCAAATTCGCTGATCACCTTCCGCTCCGGGCTCTTGTACGTGAACTCCGTCGGCGACTTATAAAACTCGTCGTACCACTGGTCCCCCGCACCCTGGTGCTGATTCCACCATCCGCCCCACTCCTCTTCATCGCTCCGGTGCAGTTTGTCGCTCCACGGCTCAAACCACGCCTGCGCTGCCTTCCGCGGAGGCGCCACGAACCCATCGTTCAGCACGATGCACCGGCTCGGATCTTCCTTGCGCATCGCCTCCAGCACCGCAATCGTGTCCGGATTCTTCAGGTCCGCCCCAATCTCATTCTGCAAGCAGTACTCAATCACCGACGGATGCGACCGGAAAGCCTTCACCATCTCCACGCACTTCGTGAACATGTAACGCTGCGCGAACACATCCGCAGAATTTGTAGCCTTTTCCATCACAATCGACGCCGCGTTCGCCTGCACCCCCGCCGGCAGCTTGCCGATCGCCATCTTTCCCGCGCCCGGTTCCATATACCGCAGCAGCCCCAGCCGGTCGTGCGCGCGCAGCACATCCTCCTTGGCCAGATTGCGATGGAAGTTCAGGCACGTCAGGTTCAGCTTCTTCGCCTGCGTCACCTCCTTCTCCGCCAGCTCCGGCGTCGGCCACATCCCGTTGATCCCCCAGTACCCCCACGAGATCGCCGTATAAATCTTCATCCTTCTTCCATTCAACCGAAACAGCGCATTCGCCCCCAACCCATCGACCCCAAAGCTGCGAAAGCCGACTGGAATTGTACGAGTGTCAGACTTACCGACCTTCTCACCCAGCACGGACCTAGTCACTCCCACGGTCAAGTGGTACAACTTCGGATCTTCAAGCGACCACAGCTTCGCCGCGGGACAATAAATCCTTGTTCCCATCCCGCTGGGCGTTTTCGTCGATGCCATTTCCTTCCCGCTGACTGGATCAATGATCGCGAAGTCATGTTGAATTGAATTTTCCGCAGTGTTCGATGGGTCTTTGATTGGCCAGTAGTTTTCCCACTCAACGAACGAGACGTAAAGTTCATTGGGATTGAGGGTATTGAAAACACTTAAGCTCTTGATCCTAAGATCCTCATGCGCCGAGATCGTCATCCCCCGATCCAGCCCACCGAACCCATGGCTCCGGTACAGCTTCACGGCACCCCACTGCTCATTCAGCCCATCCACCCAATCGAACCGCCCCCACGGATTCGTAATCCGGATCGCCAGCACATTCTTCCCGCCCAGCTTGGCCGCATGGGTCAGCTCCGCCTCAAACGGCAGCTCCTCCAGTATCGAGTAGCCCACCAGCTTCTCATTCAGATAAACCTCGGCCCGCAGATGCGCCCCCCGCACATGCAGAAAGATCCGCTTTCCCGCCATCGCCGCAGGAATCTCAATCTCGCGCCACCACCACGACACGCCAAAATAAGCCCCGTTCTGCGGCACCGGATCATCCGCCGCATACCGATACTCTTCCGCCAAATACGGCCGCGGCTTGCCATCCGCACCCGCGCCAAACTTCCCCCAGAAGTGCTGCTCCACCGTGCCCGGCAGCGTCACCGGAATCCCTGCACCCGCGGCCAGCACACCCCATCCGCCCGTAGGAGCATGTACCGGCAGCGGCTCGCCCTTGCCGCGCACCACACCCCCCGCATCCTGGCTGATATCCTCCGGCAGAAAGATCTCATCCTGCTTCCACTCCGCCTCGCGATCCACCCACAGCCGCCATCCTTCATCCGGAATCAGCGTGCCATTCTCCGGCCACGCCTCCGCGTGAGCCACGTGCGCCGTCGCACTCTGCGCATCAATCGAGATTCCGCGCACCACACCCGCAGCGACTCCCACAGCCGCCGTACCCTGCAAAAACTCCCGACGATTCATGCCTCTCCGTTTCATCCGCGCCAGTTTAGTCTAACCACGCTAGCTTGCAACCATCGGGAGCACCCACGTTGATCCTGCGACCATCGGGAGCACCACGCGAAGCTGTAAGAAGGCTTGTGAACGCCCGCCGCCCGCGCAGGGCGCCCGTCCGGCAGGACCGTTTTACTCCCCCAACATCAGCCGGCGAATCCCGTGCGCCCGCCCCGTCGCCCCATCGCATTCGATCAGCGTGGCGCACATCTTCGGGTTCCCCTTGGCCGCCTCGAACTTGCCCGGCATCCCAGTCAGAAAGCGATGCACCACCATCTCCGTCTCCACCCCAATCACCGAGTCGAACGGCCCGCTCATCCCAACATCGGTCTGGTACGCCGTCCCCTGGTGCAGCAGCCGCTCATCCGCCGTCGGCACATGCGTGTGCGTCCCCAGCACCGCCGTCACCCGCCCATCCAGATACCACCCCAGCGCAGCCTTCTCCGACGTCGCCTCGCCGTGGAAGTCCACCAGCACCACCTTGGTCTGGATCTTCGCCAGCAGGCTATCCGCCTTGCGAAACGGGTCGTCGCAGCTCGACATAAACACCCGCCCCTGCAGGTTGATCACCGCATACGCCTGTCCGGTGGGTAGCGCGCCCTCATACACTCCGAATCCCGGCGTTCCCACCGCGTAGTTCGCCGGCCGCAGCACCCGCCGCCCGCGTCCATGCGACGGCTCCGGCACCGTCATGTACTCGAAGATCTCCTTCTTGTCCCAGATGTGATTGCCGGTTGTAATCACCTGCGCGCCCAGGTCGAACAGCTCCTCGGCGATCGCTGGCGTAATCCCAAACCCGCCCGCCGCGTTCTCGCCATTGATCACCAGCAGATCGACCGCGTTGGTCTCCATCACATGCGGCAGATGCTCCCGGACAATCCGCCGGCCTGCCGGCCCAAACACGTCCCCAACGAACAGAATATTCACCTGAGAAGGCTATAGCATTTCCCAAGTCGCTGTCGCGGGAATCCCACCCGCTCGCCCACCTGCCTCCATGCGAGCGAGCTGCGCATTATGCAAAATCTCGCATGAGGATTTAATTAATTTCTCCTCCTCTCCGGTAGTCGGTGTAACCCTCCGTGTGATAGCTTGCTCTGCATGGCACAAAGCGGTCGTTTTGGACTAAGTCTCAGAATCCTCACGGTGTTGGCGTCGGAACCGGGCACGATGCACACCTCGGCAGAGATAGCGGAACAGCTTACCGAGAGCGCGGTGATGGTCCGCCGTTGTTTCCTCCTTCTTCACAAAAAGGGCCTGATCGAGCAGCGCAAAGGGCCCCACGGCGGGGCCAAGCTCAAGCTCCCGGCCAAGCAGATCGGTCTCGGCGACGTCTACCTCGCCACCGAAGACGACTGGCTGGTTCTCGACGACCCGGCCATCGCCAACCTCTTGAAGCGCGTCCGCGAGGAGGGCGTGATGGCTATGAACGAGACCACCCTGGCCCAGATGCTCAAACGCATCCGCAAGAGCGCCTCCGCCCCCAAGGCCCACAACGGCGCCAGCCCCCACAAAAAAGCCACTTCGTAGGGTGGGGGCTGCATGTCCTCGCGCGTTGCGTGCAGCCAACTCCCACCGCTATAAAGGAATATGGGCCTCCGCAATTTGCAAGAACATGGGCAAAGATTGACCGCACGATCTACCCAGCAAAACGTTGCAATACGATCGCGCATTGCAAGCTGGCCTTCCGGCATTCTGATCGCAGCGTTGTGGGTCCCGCTCTTCTCCAGCCTGTCCGCGCCCCTCGCCGCGCAGTCGGATAATCAAGCGGCGGTCGCTTTATCCGCAAAATCCGACCCGCTCTCCTTGCCCGACGCACCCACCCCAGCTGCATCCGCCGCCGCCCCGGATGAACGGCCCGTCCTCAGCACCTCCTTCCAGCCTCCCGCACAGAATCCGCCTAGCACGGGGCCTTCCCTGGGCGACCTCGGCCTTACCCCAGCCGAGACCGAAGGCAGCGCCCAGCGCCAGGCCCTGCTGGATCGGCGCACCCATATGCTCAAAGTCCACCAGCGCCTCGGACTCATCACTGTGATCCCGGTAGCCGCTGCCTGCATCAGCTCGGCCGGCGCTCCGCCGGAGCACGGCAACTACGGCAACACCAGCTCTCGGGACGTCCATGTCGCGCTGGGTGCAACCGCCGTCGCCATGTATGCATGGACCGCCTCCTACGCCATCCGCGCCCCCAAGGTCTCCCATCAGCCCGCACGCGGCGGCATCAAATGGCACAAGTACCTCATCTATGTCCACGCGCCAGGAATGGTGCTTACCCCCATCCTCGGCGCCATGGCGTTCAACGAGATTAACAGCGGCCAGAAGGTCCACGGCATCGCCTCGGCCCACAGCGGGGTCGCCGCCGCAACTGCAATCAGCTATGGCGCGGCCATCGTCGCCGTCTCGTGGCCCATTCACATCAAGTTCTAGGGGGCCTATGAACAGACTTCCGCTGCTCGCAATTCTCCTGCTCACGCCGCCACTGGCCCCGATCCGCGCGCAGTCGCCCGACCAGGACTGGGACCTCGATCAGTCCACCCTCACCTATCACATGTCGCATCCCATGCATGAGGTCGACGGCGTCAGCCACGCCGCTCGCGGCAAGGGCGTCTGCCACGCCGGCCAATGCGACTTCCTGGTCGCCGCGCCGGTCAAGTCCTTCGACTCCGGCGACAGCAATCGCGATCTGCACATGCTCCAGGTCACCCGCGGCGCGCAGTTCCCCCTCGTCCAGGTCCGCTTCCGCCTGCCCCAGGCCTCCCTCGCATCGCCCACCCTCGACTGCGACCTCGAAGTCCAGTTCGCCGGCAACACCGCCCACTACGCCCACGTGCAATTCCACCAGGCCATCGAAGGCAACGCCCACCGCATCACCGGCACCGTCCCGGCAACCCTCACCGACTTCAAAATCGACCCGCCCTCGTTCCTCACCATCCCCATCAAGAACGACATCCCCGTCCGCGTCGACATGGTCTGGCACCCCTCCTAAGACCACAGGAGTGAGTTGCCAGTGGTATACGCTTGGCCTCATCTATGAGCAGTTCGGCGCCCGCACAGCAGCGCTCGATGCCTATCGTCGCGTCGAGGCGCATGAGCTCGACGATCACACCTACATCGACCCGGTTTCGACGTACCTCCTGGCCCAGGCACGAATCCACATCCTCAGAGCCGCATCGAAGTAGCCGCCCCTTGCCTACCTCTCCAGCTCCTTGCGGATCGCCAGCAGTTCCTTCCGCCGCTTCCCTGTCGTCTTTGGATACCCCATCTTCAGTGCACCCAGCGCATCCAGCACAATCTGCGATACGATCAGCCGCGCATTGTCTTTGTCATCGGCGGGCACCGCATACCACGGAGCATGGGCCGTGCTGGTCGCCTCCAGGCACTCCTCGAACGCCTTCTGATAGTCCTTCCAATACTTGCGCTCGTGGATGTCCGCCATGCTGAACTTCCAGTTCTTGTCGGGCTCATCGATCCGTGCCAGAAACCGCTTCCTCTGCTCCTCCTTCGACAGATGAAGAAATATCTTCACGATGCGCGTCCCGTTGCGATCCAGATGCCGCTCCAGGTCCACAATCGACTGATACCGCTGCTGCCAAACCTCCTTCTCGTCGCGGAGTTCGTCCGCCAATCCCTCGCCCCGCAGAATCTCCGGATGCACCCGCGCCACCAGCACCTCCTCGTAGTAGGAGCGGTTGAAGATCCCAATCCGTCCGCGCTCGGGCAGCCGCACCGTGGAACGCCATAGAAAATCGTGCTCCAGCTCCTCCGCGCTCGGCTGTTTGAAGCTGCTCACCTCGCAGCCCTGCGGGTTCACCCCGGACATCACATGCTTGATTGCGCCATCCTTGCCCGCCGCATCCATCCCCTGGAAGATCAGCAGCAGCGCGTACTTGTCCGCCCCATAAAGCAGCTGCTGCAGCGACCCCATCTGCTGCACATGCGTCTCCAACGCTTCCTCGTATTCCTCCTTCGAGGAGTAGATCGGCTTCCCCTTGGTCGGCCACTCCTTCAGCTTCACCTTCTCTCCCGCACGTATCAGATATTCCTTCGTATCGATCTTCATGGTTCTCCCTCGCTCACTCACCGTGACCTGCTGTTCCCTGTTCCCTGTAACTTGGAATCATAAGCGCGCACTTCGGTTGCAGCATCAGCTCCCATTCCCCTGACAATAGACCCATGACCGAAGTCGACGTCCTCATCCTCGGCGCCGGAGCCGCCGGCCTCATGTGCGCCATTCAAGCCGGACGCCGCAACCGCCGCACCCTCGTCCTCGAACACGCCGACCGTCCCGGCAAGAAGATCCTCATCTCCGGAGGCGGCCGCTGCAACTTCACCAACCTCCATGCCTCGCCGGAGAACTTCCTCTCCGCCAACCCGCACTTCGCCAAGTCCGCACTCGCCCGCTTCACCCCGCATGACTTCATCGCACTGGTCGAAAAGCACCGCATCCCCTACCACGAGAAGACCCTAGGCCAGCTCTTCTGCGACCGCTCCGCCCACGACATCCTCAATCTCCTGCTCGCCGAATGCGCCGACGCCAACGTCCGCATCCAGCTCTCCACTCGCATCCTCTCCGTCTCTCGCGTGGACGCCACATTTCATGTAGAGACCCCCCATGGCCGCATCGCCGCCCCGTCGCTCGTCGTCGCCACTGGCGGTCTCTCCATCCCCAAGATGGGCGCAACCTCCTTCGGCTACGACCTCGCCCGACAGTTCGGCCACGCCATCGTCCCTACCCGCCCCGGCCTCGTCCCGCTCGTCTTCAACCCGCAGGACCAGGAAGACTGGTGCTCCCTCGCAGGCATCTCGGCAGAAGTCACCGCGACCACATCCTCCGCGCAAACCCGCAAATCAAAGGCCGCACGGACTCCGGCATTTCGAGAAAAAATGCTCATCACCCATCGCGGCCTCAGCGGTCCCGCCATCCTGCAAATCTCCTCCTATTGGCAGCCCGGCGAACCTATCTCGCTCGACCTTGCCCCAGACTCCGCGCCTCCCGCCGACTCCGCGCAACTTCGCATCTTCGCGCACCTCAACCATCCAGACGCGCGCCGCGACCTAGCCGCAGTCGCGCAGGAACTACGCGCCATCGTCCCCGGCCGCTTTGCCGACCGCTGGCGTGCTCTCCACGCCCGCGCCCACCCCGCCGACGCCCAATCCCGAGCCCTCCCCAACGCCACCCTTGCCGCTATGGAACGCGCGCTCCACCACTGGCGCATCACGCCCGCTGGCACCGAAGGCTACGCCAAAGCCGAGGTCACCGCCGGCGGCGTCGACACCAGCTCGCTCGACGCCCGCACCCTGCAGTCACGCCTCGTCCCCGGCCTCTACTTCATCGGCGAGGTCGTCGACGTCACCGGCTGGCTCGGCGGCTACAACTTCCAGTGGGCCTGGGCCTCCGGCTTCGCTGCCGGCCAATCCGCCTGATGTCTGACCACTCCACCCCCGGTAACTGATAACTGTCAACTGAGAACTGTCACTGCACCACCAGCGTCAGCCCCACGCTTCGCGTCAGCCCCGCGCTCGTCCCCGCGACCGTCAGATTGTACGTCCCGCTCGGCGTCGGATTGCCCGTCCCACCTCCCCCACCAGTCTCCGGAATCAATCTCGAAGAGCCGCACCCTGCCATCGTCAGAACCCCGCACAACATCGCAATCCCACTCAGCCGCCACTGTCTACTTCGCCTCAACCCCAGCAGCCCCAGGGGCAGCAGACCCGCCAGCCACATCCACCTCCGGCCGCCCAGCATCCGCAGCGACGCAACATTCGTCGCCACCGTCACCGTAATCACCGTCGTTCCGCCCAGGCTCGGCGTCGCCGGACTCACCACGCACGTTGCATACGCCGGCACCGGCGCGCACGTAAACGCAACCGTCCCCGGCACCCCCGCCACCGATATCAGCAGCAGCGCATAAGCCGCCTGCCCGCCCGCGGTAATTGTCTGCGTCGTGCCCCCATTTGCGCTCAGCGTAAAGTCCACGCCCGTCCCGGCCAACTGCAAGCTCTGTGGCGACGAGCCCGCATTATCCACCACCGTCAAGCTGCCGGTCCGCGCCGCCACTGCCGTCGGCGTAAACACAATCTGCGCCGTACACGCCGCCCCCGCCGCCACGCTCGCTCCGCACGTATTGCTGCCCGCAACAATCGCAAAATCCCCCGTCACCGTCATGCTCTGAATCGTCAGCGGAAGCCCGCCGTTATTGGTCAGAGTTACGGTCTGAGAGGCGGCGGTCAGTCCCACCCCGGTAGCCCCAAACGAAATCGTTGCCACCGGCGACAGCGACACTCCCGCCGGCGCAACCCCCACTCCACTCAGAGTCACCGTCTGACTGCGATACTCATCCGTCACCGTCAGCGCGCCTGCCCCCGCACCCACGCTCTTCGGCACAAACGCCACCAACAGCGAGCAAGTCGAATGCCCATTCAGCGAATTCCCGCACCCATTCACCACCGTAAAATCGCCGCTGGCAATCTGCGCTGCAATCAGCACCAGCGCCGCATCGCCCGCGTTGGTCAGCGTCACTTGCTGCGCCGCGCTCGCCGTGTTCAACTGCTGCGCCGCGAAGCCCAGGCTCAACGGCGCCAGCGAATCCGTCGCCGGCGACACGCCCAGGCCCGTCAGCGACGTCGTCTGCGTCCCCGCGCTATCTGTAACGCTCAGCGTTCCATCTCTCGTCCCCGAAGCCGTCGGCTGGAATGCGACCGACACCGTACATCCCGAGCCGGCCCCCAGCGTCGGCCCGCATGTGTTCGCCGTCATCGCAAAGTCTCCGGTCACCACCGGCGCCAGCAGGTTGGCCGTCACTCCGCCGGTGTTGGAGATCGTAATGTTCTGCGCCGCGCTCGCCGACCCCACATCGGTTCCTGAATATGTAACCGCGATAGGACTCAATACAATCGCCGCCGCGGGCGCGCCCACCCCGGTCAGCGCCGCCGTCGCCTGACCACCCGCGACATTGCCGTATATCGTCAGCACACCCACTCGCGCGCCCACCGCCGACGGCAGGAACTTCACCGCGACCGAGCAGCTCGCCCCCACCCCAATCCCTCCGCTCGCCCCTACGCAGCTGTCTGTCTCGTTGAAGTCGCCCGTGGTTACAATTTGCGTCGCCGTCAGTGCGGCGTTGCCTGAATTTGTAACCGTAATCGTCTGCGCCGCGCTTGCCGTCGCTACCGCCTGCGCCGCAAACGTCAAACTCGCCGGCCCCAGCGTCATCGCCGGCGCCGCCGGAGTCGAAGCTGTCAGCAATGGAATCTCCCAGATGCCTCGCCCGTAGGTCCCCGCGCGCAGCTCCCCGTAGCGTCCATCCCCCGTCGCGATCCCTGCACCCGCCGCCAGCGCAGTCACCTGCGAGTTGGGCAAGCCAGTCCCAAATACGCTCCAGCAGTTCGCAGCCGCACACGTCGCCACCTGGGTGGTCGCATAGATACCCGTATCCATCGCCACATACAGCGTGTTCGCATCGTTCGGGTCGACCAGCACGCCATTCGCCGGAGCATTCGGCAGATTGCCGCTGATGTTGGTCCAGCTCGCGCCTCCATTCGTCGACCGGTACACATGCGGCGCGTTCACCCCGTTGCCTGCGAACCCCATCACCGTCGCGTACACCGTCATGCCGGTCGCGTCGTGCGGATCGGCCGTCACCGACGAGATAGCGAACCCGCCCGGATTGAACACCCCCGCGTCCGCCACATCGTTGGTCACCGTCGACCTGGCCAGGTCGGTCCACACCGCGCCCACGCCCGCCGTCCCCGCCTCAAGGTCCGCGAACACATGCCCGCCGAATCCCGTACCCCCGTCCAGCGCACCCGCCATCCCCGCATACAGCACCGTCGATCCCGCATCCTGCACCGGCACGGCCCCACTCGCCGGCCCACCCGCCGCCAGCGACCGCACCATGGCATTTGCGCCGCTGCAGGTCCCGGTTTGTGCCTCGCCCAGCCAGGTGCTCACCTCATTCGATCCCGGCCACGCCGCGCCGCTCTGCGCCGGCCCACGCCACACCTTGCACGTCCCAATCACCATGCTCGTCGCGAGCGCAGGATCAAGCAGGAACGGCGCATCGATCAGCGACGCATCCTGGCCTACCTGCGCATAGCCGATCGTCGGCGAGCCGGCAAAGTTCCCCGCCGCGCACCCATTCCCACTGCCGCAGTAGTGCAGATTCACCCCCGCCGCCGTCGCCACATACCAATTCTGCGGATTGGCCTGGTCGATCGCGACCGTCCCACCTTCGCCCTCCGCAATCTGCGGCCATGCCGCGCTGGTGGTCGCTGCTCCGGTCGCCGCCGTACCGTTTGCGCCCAGCCCCACCAACAGCGTCGCCGGGTCGGTCGGATGCTGGGCAAAGCTCACCACCTCGGCCAGCGATCCCAACCCGCCATTCAAATTCTGAAAATGGGTCGCATCGTTTGGCGAGCAGGGCGTCTGCTGCTGGTCCACGCCGTCCATCGATCGCCAGGCCCCGCCGTCGTTGCCCAGATACACCAGCGGCAGTCCGCCCGTTCCCGCGCCCGCCAGGGTCGCAATCGCATGTTGCGCGGGTGAGACCATCGCCGGCGCGGAGCACCCGTTCTCTGCATTCGTTGTATTCCGCAGCACGCAACCCGCAGCGAGCGAGCATCGATACAGGTCCACCGTCCCCACAAACAGCAGCGTGTCCGTTCCGCCCGCCACCGCCGCCAGCGCCAGATTGTAATCCGCCTGCGCAATCGCCGTACTTCCGCCGCCCACCTCCAGCGGCGCGGAAGCCAGCCGCGTTCCAAACGCAATCGGGCTCGCTGCGCATCTTGCGCCCCCGGCCGCCCCGCACACATCCTGCCACAGCCCCTGGTCCAGATTGTTCGCGTCCACCGTCAGCGCAAACGTGTCGCCTGTCACCGCTTGCACCGCCAGTGCGCCGCGAAAGATTGGGCATCCCACGCTTCCCACCGACCCGGGATTGGTTGGGCACGCCGTCGTAGTCAGCCCCGCCCCCGGCTGCTGCGCCAGCCGCGTCCAGGTCACCCCATCGACCGACTGATAGTACCCGTGGAACCGCACCGCCGCATAGAACATCTGCCGCACCGGGTTCCACACCACCGCGGTTACGGCGTTGCCCGGGTTCCCGCTGGTCAATGTGCCCTGCACCGTCTGGCTGCCATCTTCAATTGCCCCGATCTGCCAGGTCGCACCCGCGTCGGTCGAGTAATAGAGGCCCATCACGCTGTACGGCGGCTGCAGCGCGTTCACCTGCGCTCCCTCCGCCGATTGCGACACCGCCATCACCACCAGCCCCGGCGTCGTGCTGCTCCAGGCAAACCCCGCCACCCCCAACCCCACGAACGAGTGCTCGCCCGCCACTCCATCGTGCGACTCCTGAATCAGCGTCCAGGTCGCGCCCCCATCCGCGGAGCGCAGGATGCCCTCCCCGTAGTACGAGTCCAGCGCATCGTTCGCGTCGCCCGTCCCCGCCAACACCACCCCATCACCCACGCTCACCGCGCCAATGCTCAGCGATGGTATCGCCGCCGACCCCGCATTTGCGCTGAACACCGGAAGCGTGTCGGTCAGCGGCGCGAAGGTCACACTGCCCGCCGCGCCTGCTGCATTGGTCGACTTCCACACCCCGCCGCCGGTCGTCCCCAGATAGACCGTATTACCGGTCGCGTCCGCCGGATCGATCGCTACCGCCGTCACCCGGCCGGTCACATTACCGTAGCGCTGACTCGCAATCTGCGCCGGTCCCACCGCCAGCCAACCCGAATTCAACGGATTCGGGTTGATCCTGGGTTTCGCCAGCTCCTGCGGCCACCCACTCGCCGACGCCGCCAGCCACACTCCCGCCCCAACCGCTCCCAGAGCGCATCGCGCAGCCCACCCCCCAAAGCCCGCCATCCGCCGCCCCCGATTGACCCTCTTCCCATCCATGCGCGTGGTCCGTCAAGCGCAGCATCCAGCGGCGCAGCACAACAATCCGGGATTCAAACGCCAGGATTCAGGCAAGCGGAAGGGATTGAGAAGGCCGCCAATGCGTGCTCTGCGGTTGCTCTTGGAGCCTCTCAGTTTCATCGTAACCAGGCACCGCTGCGGCAAACCACACCGCAGCAATGCTCAGCCGGCAACGGCCAACTCAAAGTCAGCCGCGGCCGATGAGCCCCCACTTTACCACTCGCGCTCTCCGGCAAATGAGCAAATCTATACAGTCCCCGGTAGACGAAGTCCCGATTGCGGAATTACTCTGATCAACGCCCAGCAACCCCAGCCCCCGCAGTGCACAGCCGCAACCGTACACCCCACCGAAAGCAGGTGACCCATGCCGAAGATAGCGCCGACGATGACCTCGCCCCACCACTCCGCCCTGCTCGCCGCGGCCGTCACCTGCCTGATCCCGCTGCTCGCCTTCGCCGCCCAGCAAACAGCCGCGCCGCCCGCCGCTCCCACCGCTGCGCCCAACGCCCCTGCCGCTCCTCCGGCAACCCCGCGCACCCCGCCAGACGCAGCCACTCAGGAGCGCGGCCTCGGCCTCACCGGCCCCGCCAATCCCGCCCTGCCCTCGCTCATCCTGGTCGGCGACTCCACCGTCCGCAACGGCCACGGCACCGGCTCGGACGGCCTGTGGGGTTGGGGGGCACCCATCGCCGACCTCTTCGACCCCGCCAAAATCAACGTCGTCAACCGCGCCATCGGCGGCCTCTCCAGCCACACCTACATCTCTCAGGGACACTGGGAAAACACCCTCGCCCTCATCAAGCCCGGCGACTTCGTCCTCATCCAGTTCGGCCATAACGACGGCGGTGTCAACCTGCCCGGCCAGCCTCCCGTCCCGGACCAGGGCCTGCCTCCCGGCCAATCCCCGCCCGCACCGCCCCCGGGCACTGCACCCCGTCCGCAAACCGGCCGCGGCAGCCTTCCTGGCATCGGCGAAGAGACCCTCGACGTCGAGAACCCGGTCACCCACACCCACGAACTCGTCCACACCTTCGGCTGGTACATGCGCAAGTACGTCGCCGACGTCAAAGCCAAGGGCGCCACCCCCATCCTCTGCTCACTCGTCCCCCGGAAGATATGGGTCGGCGACAAGATCCACCGCAGCTCGGACACCTACCAGGGCTGGACCCAGCAAGTTGCCGCCGCCGAGCACGTCGGCTTCGTCGACCTCAACGAGATCATCGCTCGCCGCTACGACGCCCTCGGCCCCGCCGCCGTCGAGCCCCTCTTCGGCGACCCCCACACCCACACCACCATGGCCGGCGCCATCCTCAACGCCGAATGCGTCGTCTCTGGCCTCCGCGCCCTGCCCCACGATCCCCTCGCCAAATTCCTTTCCGCCAAAGGCCTGGCCATCCCACCCTACAAAGCCTGAAGCCAAAGCCTGAGCCCGGAGGCCCCATTCCCAGGCTTCTCCGTCTAATCCACTGAGGACCTCCCATGCCTGCCTACGAAAACGATCTCTCGGAGATCGTCTACGAACTCAATCGCTCCGCGCCCGAAATCGTTTCGGACAAAACCACGTCTCTCGACAAGCTGCTCACCCTCGCCGTCGAACAGGGCGCATCCGACGTCATTCTGGTGGCTGGCGCGCCCATCGCGTTCCGAATCAATGGCTCCCTGACGCTGACCAGCAACAAGCCCCTCTCCGCCGACGAGTTGCGCGCCATGCTGCTGCCGCTCCTCACCGCCGCCCACGCCAAGGAGCTCGAGACCGCTCGCGCCCTCGACTTCTGCTTCGTTCGCGGCTCCATCGGCCGCTTCCGCGCCAACCTCCATCATCAGCGCGGCACCCTCGCCGCCAGTATCCGCGTGCTCCCAGCCCAGATTCCCACCATCGAATCGCTTCACCTGCCCCCGGTCCTGGGCCGGCTCATGGAACGCAGGCAGGGTCTCATCCTGCTCACCGGCCCTACCGGATGCGGCAAAACATCCACCATGGCCGCCCTCATCGACACCATCAACGGCCGCCGCCGCGACCACATCATCACCATCGAAGATCCGGTCGAGTATCAGCACGCCAACCGCAACTCCATCGTCGAGCAGATCGAGGTCGGCCACGACACCCCCGGCTTCGCCCAGGCCGTCCGCGCCGTCCTCCGCCAGAACCCCGACGTCATCCTGATCGGCGAGATGCGCGACACCGAAACCATGGCCGCCGCCCTCACCGCCGCCGAGACCGGACACCTCGTCCTCTCCTCCCTGCATACCAACGACGCCGCCCAAACCATGTCCCGCATCCTCGACAGCTTCGCCGCCGGCAACCAGGCGCAGCTTCGCCAGCAGTTATCCCTGGCCCTGCTCGCCGTCATCGCGCAGCAGCTCGTCCCCGCCGTCGGCAACGCCCGCCTCTTTCCCGCGGTCGAAATCATGATTGCCAACACCGGCATCCGCAACCTCATCCGCACCGGCCAGGACCACCAGATCCGTTCCCTCATCTCCACCGGGAAGGTGGAAGGCATGATGACCATGGATCAATCGTTGGCGGAACTCGTGCATGCCCGCCGCATCGACCGCGATACCGCCCTCGCCCACTGCTACCACCCAGACGAGCTCCGCTCCCACCTCGCCCGTCCCACCGCCACAGCCTAGCCCCGCCCCATTCCCGCACCCGCTGGGATTCTCTTCCTATCCCTGTTCCCCGTTCCCTGTTCCATGTTTCATGAAGTACACTCACGTTACACCAACCACCATCCGGGCCCGCACGCACCAGAATCCCTCTTAAGGATCAGCGCCCATGTCCACCGCGACCACCCAGCTCGCCCGCCCCCGCACCCGCAACCTCACCAAGCATCTGCTCTGGTACGCCCTCGGCCTTGCAGGCATCTCCGTCCTCATCATCACCGACTACCCCATCGTCACTCACCCCAAAGACCCCTACACCCTCAAGCTCATCGCAGACCGCTTCCTCCTCATCCCTCACGCCATCGCCGGCGTTCTCGCCACCGCGCTCGGCCCCTTCCAGTTCTCTACCCGCTTCCGCCAGCGCCATCTCGCCCTCCACCGCCTCATGGGCAAGGTCTACGTCGTCTGCATCTGCGTGGCCGCACCCATGGCCACCGTCCTCGGCTTCCGCGGCGTCACTTTTCCCGTGGAATTCATGACCGCCGTCCAGTCCTCCTTCTGGCTCCTCTGCACCCTGCTAGCCTTTATCACCGCGCGCAACCGCCACATCGCCATCCATCGCCAGTGGATGGTCCGCTCCTACGCCTTTACTCTGAGCTTCATCTTTTCGCGCTTCTTCGATTTCATCCCTGCCTACAACAACATGTCCGAGGTTGGCCTCGCCATGACCCTCGCCCTGCTCACCGCCTGCTACTTCTTCATCCCCGACGTCGCCTTCAACTGGCGCGAAATCACCCACCGCCGCGCCTGACCATCATTGTGGCTGCCCCACATCTCGATTCTGAGATCTGGGATGGTGTGCCCCCATCTGATCGATATATCGCCGCGAGTCGAACTTCTTCCCCGTGTTCGCCTGCGACATGTACCGGATCTTGCCGAACACCGGCCGCTCACCCCACGCCCGATCGAACTTCCCCAACATCGACCACGCAATCCCCGCATACCCGTTCGGGTCGCGCCCATCGAGCTCGTACTTGTCATTCAAGTAAATCCCCCACTTCACCGCCGTCCGCACATCCGGCGTCCACTCCAGAATCTTCTTTGCCCAGTACATCCGCATCACGTTGTGCATCCAGCCGTGCCGCACCATCTGCGTCTGCGCTGCGTTCCACAACTCGTCGTGCGTCTCACCCACCTCCAACTCCTTCAGCGAATACAACCGCTCCCGTTGATCCCGCGCATGTTCCGCAATCGTCTTCTTCGCCCAGCCTTCCGCGCAGTCGGCCGTATCGTAGTTGTCCGTATGCTTCACGAAGTTCACCGCCAGCTCCCGCCACACGATCAGTTCGTTGAAGAACCCATCCCGCGCGCTCTTCAGCGCCGGGTCCTTCCTCGCCGCCGCCTCCACCTTCAGCGCAATCGTCACTGGCCCAATGTGCCCGAAGTGCAGATACGGCGACAGCGCCGAAGTCCCATCCACCTCGGGATGGTTCCGCTCGCGTTCATAGTCCTTCAGCAGCTTGCCCGTAAAATGCTTCAGCCGCTTCATCGCCGCCTTGCGCCCACCCGTCCAGGCCTCGACCGGCGCCACGCTGCGGTCCAGCTCCCTCCAACCCCGCGTCATATCTTCACGTACCGAGTCCGCATACAAACCCTTCGGCCTCTCCCACGCATACTGCGCCTTGAGATTCTCATAAGAATGCAGAAACTCAGGCAGCAGCCGGTACAGCCGCGGCCGGATCGTATACGCCCCGTACTGCGCCTTTTCAATCAGCTTCGACGGCACTACCACATCCGCATCCACCGTCCAGAATGGGATTTTGATCTTCGCCGCCAGCTCCCGCCTCCAGCGCTCCGGCTCCCGCATCGGGTTCTCATCGCCCACCAGAAGGGCCGCTTCCACATCGCTCAGGAACCGCTCGTGCGATTCATGCGGCGCATTCCTCAACACAAACCCAATGTTCCTCTCCGCCAGGTCCTCTTCCACATCCACCAATCCGCGGTTCAGAAAGGCAAAATGCCGCAGGTTCGCGTAGGGAAAGTTCGCCATGCCGGCGAAGTAAACCACCAGCGGCAGCCCCAGCTCATTGGCGACATGCACCGCCACATCGAGCGCGTGATTGTCGCGCCCACGCTGCGCCCTCTGCATCCAGTACACAACGCACTTGCCCTCAGGATCAGTCGCCCCACCGCGCCGCACCGTCACCCGCACATCCTCCGCCAAAGCCCTCAGTGCCTCAGGAATCATCCGCTCCGATCCACCCATCCGCCCAGTCTATCGCCGCCGTTTTCACCCCACCCAAAATCGGCCCTCTCTTCTTCCACCAGGCGCGCAATCGCCTTTAAGCGCCCCAACATACGGCCCGAGGACAGTCATCGCCGAATTGGATCCGCGCTGAAGCGTGAGTTGCTAGCCGCTTACCCCGCCGGACGTAGATCCTCGCTGAAGCATGAGTTGCTAGCCGCTTCTCCCGCCGGATCCGCGCTGAAGCGTGACTAGCCGAGCCGCTCATTTCGACGGACGTAAGATTCGCGCTGAAGGCGCGAGCTATCCTAGCCTGGGGCATCGCCCCAGGATTACCCGCCGAAATCGCCAGCGGGCTATAGGCCCGCGCTAAAATCGCCAGCAAGCGATGAGAAGAGCAGCCTGCCGTCGCTACTCCACCGGATGCGCAATCACTCCCAGGTCCGCCAGCCCATTCACAAAATACTGCGCCGCCAGCGCCACCAGCAGCAGTCCCATAATGCGCACCAGAATGCGAATCCCCGTGTCACCCAGCACCCGCGCCACAACATCCGAGTGGCCCAGCACCAGGTAGCAGACCGCCGCGGTAATCGCAATCGAGGCCAGGATCGCCCCCATCTGCCAGTGCGTCTGCGCCTGTCCCACCAGCACCATCACCGACGTGATCGCGCCCGGTCCGGCCAGCATCGGCACGCCCAGCGGAACGATGCCGGCGTCCTCCTTCTGCGCCGCCGCCTCGGTGTCTCCGGGCACCTCCTGAGTGGGCGAGCGCTTGGCCTGTAGCATGTCCAGCCCGATCAGCAGCAGCAGAATGCCGCCCGCCAGCTCGAACGCCGGCAGCGTGATGCCAAAGACCCGGAAGATGGCCTCGCCTGCGAACGCAAACCCGCTCAGCACGATCAGCGTCGTCAGCGCGCCCTTGCGCGCGGTGCGCTTCCGGCGGGCCGGATCGGCGCCCGCGGTGATGGCCAGAAAGGTCGGCAGCGCGGCAAACGGATCCACCAGAAAAAAGATGGAGCTCAGCGCCAGCAGCGAGAACCGCACATACGCCGAGTGCTCAAAGCTGTAAACGCTGACGGAGTGAGGATCGAAGACCACATCCTATTCTTTCACCATCGCGCCTCCCCTGGTTGCACCCACTCCCCCAGATCAACTCCCAGATCGAATCCCTCGCCAAGGTAGTGGGTCAGTTTGCGTCGCTTCGTTAAGGGCACGGCTTCAGCCGTGCCGTAAGCCGTTCATTTTCAATTGGGGCTTTAGCCCCTGAGGTCGGCTTTTTTCAAACTGACCCACCTCCCTCGCCAATCCAATCTTTGCCACCCAGGAGTAAACTGATTAACGTAGACATTTTTTGCGAGGATTCGCCGTTTGACCCTGTCCGAATGGGTACCGAAGTCCGTCGTTTGCCTGCGCGACTACAGCGCAAAGAAGTTCTCCTCCGATGTGATCGCCGGGATCACCGTCGGCTTGGTAGCGCTACCGCTGGCCATGGCCTTTGCCATCGCGGCCGGAGCGTCGCCGCAGGCGGGCCTCTACACCGCGGTCGTGGCCGGCTTCGCCATCTCCGCGCTGGGCGGTTCGCGCTGCCAGATCGGCGGCCCTACCGGCGCGTTCGTTGTCATCATCTTCGGCGTCCTGGCGCGCTACGGCGAGAACGGCCTTCTGCTCTGCACCCTGATGTCCGGCGTGCTGCTCATCCTGCTGGGCATCACTGGACTCGGCGCCGCAGTCAAATTCATCCCTCGCCCGTGCATCGTCGGCTTCACCAACGGCATTGCCATCCTCATCGCCAGCACCCAGATCAAGGACTTCTTCGGCCTCCGCACCGGCCCGGTCCCCGGCGATTTCATCGGCCGCATTGGCGTGCTGGCGAAGGCCGCGCCAACCGTCTCCCTCGGGACAACACTGCTCGCTGCCGGCGCCCTTGCGCTGGTCGTGCTCGTCCGCCGCTTTGCTCCGCGCATTCCCGCCTACATCGTCGCGCTCTTCGCCGGGACCCTCCTCGTCGTTGCACTGCATCTGCCCGTCGAAACCATCGGGACACGCTTTGGCGGCATCCCCTCGGGATTCCCCAGCTTCCATATGCCGGTGTTCAGTTACCCGATGATGCACACCCTGCTCTCGCCCGCCATCACCATCGCCATGCTCGGCGCCATCGAGTCCCTGATGAGCGCCGTCGTCGCCGACCGCATGAGCGGCGACCGCCACAATCCCGGAGTGGAGCTGGTCGCGCAGGGCGTAGCCAACATCCTCTCGCCGCTCTTTGGCGGTCTGCCCGCCACCGGCGCCATTGCGCGCACCGCAACCAACATCCGCGCCGGCGCAAAGACCCCCGTCTCCGGCATCGTCCACGCGCTCACCCTGCTCGCCGTGCTGCTCTTCGCCGCGCCCCTGGCCAGGTTCATCCCGCTCGCCGTGCTCTCCGCCATCTTGATGGTGGTCTGCTACAAGATGGGCGAATGGCACGAGGTCCCGGAAATCCTGAAGCTGCCCAAGCTCGAGATCGGCGTGTGGCTCACCACCCTGCTGCTCACCGTCTTTGCCGACCTCACCGTCGCCGTCGAAGGAGGCATGATCCTGGCCACGCTCGTCTTCGTGCGCAAAGTCACCGCCACCACCACCGTCACCCGCGTCACCGAGGACGACATGGCCGAAGGCCGCCTGCACGTCCTTCAGGGCCGGGAGATCCCCGATTACGTCGCTGTCTTCCGCATCCACGGCCCCTTCCTCTTCGGCAGCACCGAGAAGCTCGACGTGATTCGCGAGCAACTCCCCGACCTGCCACCGGTTGTTATCGTGCGCCTGCGCAATATGACCGCCATCGATTCCACCGGAATTCAAGCACTGGCGCGGCTGGTCGATGAGGTCCGCGGCTCGGGGCGCGCACTGCTGTTCTGCGGAGCGCGCGAGCAACCGGCGCAGATGATGCTAAGGGCAGAATGCCAATACCATGTCGGCCACGAGAACATCTGCGCCCACATCACCGAAGCCATCGCCCGCGCCCAGGAGATCTTCGAGGAATCCGGATGCCGCGTCCTCGCCGGCACCTGAAGTGTGGTTCGTGCGCCCAAATTGATTCGTTTGCTTAAGGACGCAGCGTCAGAGCCTGTCTCAAGCGAAGTCGAAGGATGCCGCAATCCGTTTCGTCAAGGGCACATCTCGAAGATTCGTTTTCGTGAAGGGCACGGCTTCAGCCGTGCCGTAAAGCGCTCAAGTGTCTCGGGGCTTTTGCCCCTGAGAGTCAGCTCTCTTCCACCTGACCAACTCCCCTGGCGCCCTGACTTATGGGCTACCGAACCCGACCCCGGTATAATCGAATCTTCGAGGCAAGATAAGCGAAAACCTCATTCTGCCGGGCAAGGAGTTGGCGATGCCTTTAGAGAAAACCACAAACATCTGGCACAACGGACGCATGATTGGCTGGGACCAGGCCCAGATCCACGTCATGTCTCACGTCATTCACTACGGCTCTTCCGTCTTTGAAGGCCTGCGCTGTTACGCCACCCCAAACGGCGCCGGCGTCTTCCGCCTGTCCGAGCACATGCAGCGCATGTTGGACTCCGCCAAAATCTATCGCATGCCCATCGCCTACTCGCTCGAAGAGCTGTGCTCCGCCGTGGTCGACCTGGTCGAGGCCAACGGCGTCGCCCCCTGCTACATCCGGCCCATCGCCTTCCGCGGCTATGGCGAAGTTGGCGTCAACCCCACCAAGGTCCCGGTCGAGGTCTACATCGTCAACTATCCCTGGGGCAAGTACGTCCCCGGCAACGATGGCGCCGACGTCTGCATCTCCAGTTGGAACCGCCTCGCGCCCAACACCATGCCCTCGCTGGCCAAGGCCGGCGCAAATTACATGAACTCGCAGCTCATCCGCATGGAAGCCGAGATCAACGGCTACTCCGAGGGCATCGCGCTCGATGTCAACGGCTACCTCTCCGAGGGCTCCGGCGAGAACCTCTTCCTGGTCCGCGGCGGCGTGCTCTACACCACCCCCCTGGCCAACTCC
>Ga0326727_10006509_pt1 | contig 31957 bp, 27 predicted proteins | sample MB2enrmetagenome_FD_207643 | JGI IMG/M metagenome (GOLD analysis project Ga0326727, IMG submission 207643) | Lab enriched peat soil microbial communities from McLean, Ithaca, NY, United States - MB29MY | ecosystem: Environmental > Terrestrial > Soil > Wetlands > Peat | place: USA: New York...
TACAATGAGGACACTGACATTGATGAACCACGGCATCCTGCATAATCCGCTCTCCCATCCACGGGCTGCGGAGCGGATCATACAGGATTTCGCCGAAAACTGGAAGTCATTCTTGGACAGCCGCTTATTTCATCGGCGATCAGTGGCCCACACTCCCCACCGTTTGTTGTATCCACCCCCTATGCGGCCGGGAGCGGGCCGGCGGCGACCAGCTTCTTTTTGGCGGCGTCGATGGCCAAGTTGAGGCCCTCCAGGGTCCGCGCGCCCAGCAGCACAAGATCGCCGGGCTCTGCGAACACCACCTCGTCGATCGTGAAGTGCTTGCCGATTCGCAGGATGGCGAACCCCACGCTGCGGGTCACGGCCCGTTGGCCATCACGAAGGAAAGGTCTTTCTTCTCTCGCGTTACGCCGATCTGCTCCAGCTTCCCGGCGGGTATCCAGGTGTGCTCGCTACCGGAATCGACCAGCAGCTTCGGAATGCGAACCGATTTTGAGCGATCCACGTGGTTCTCGACCTCGCAGGCGACGTGGAAATTGGCCACGTGTGCTGCTTTTCTGCCCGTCAGCATACTACCCATTCACCATCTGTCAACGGGGCTGCTCCGCGTTTCCATCGTATTCGGCCCTGCGTGCTCGGTACTCAGTACCGGGTACTCAGTGCTCCGGTCCCTTCGGCCTCCCACCTTGCGCGTGGGCGGTCCGCGGGTATTCACCCGCGGCTAGGGCCTGTTGCGAGGGCCGCCTGCCTTCGTCCTTGATCCTTCATCCCTCATCCTTCATCCTTTCCCCCCGCTCACCCCACGTCGCCCAAGTCCAGCGCCTTGCCGTAGCGGGCCAGCATCCGCTTGCGCAACAGGGCGTGCTGGGGCAGCGCGAGGCCCGGATCGGACGCCATCAGGGCCTGGGCGTCGCGGCGGGTCTCGGCCAACACTTCCGCGTCGCGCACGAGATCGGCGATCCAAAAGGGCGGCATGCCGTGCTGCTTCGTGCCGAACAACTCGCCGGGGCCGCGAAGCTGGAAGTCGCTCTCGGCCAATTGGAAGCCGTCGGTGGTGGAGACGAAGGCCGCGAGCCGCTTTTGCGATTCCTCGGTCTGCGGGGCGGCAAACACGCAGCAGAAGCCGGGAAACGCCCCGCGGCTCACCCGGCCGCGCAACTGGTGCAACTGGGCCAGCCCGAACCGCTCGCCCCCCTCGATCGTCATCAGCGTGGCGTTGGGCACGTCCACGCCCACCTCGACCACCGAGGTGGCCACCAGCACCTGGAGCTGCCCGCTGCGGAAGCGGTCCATAACGTCGTTCTTTTCCTCCGCCGTCATGCGGCCGTGGACGAGCCCCAAGCGGAAGGCCTCCAGCTCGCCGTTGGCCAAGGCCTCGTAGGTCTCGGCGATGTTGGCCGCCACGGCGCGGTCCGATTCCTCCACCAGCGGCACGATCACGTAGCCCTGCCGCCCCTCGCCGAGCTTCTTGCGAAAGAACTCCCACCAGCGGGCCCGCTTCTCTTCATCGGCCAGGTAGGTGTAGACCTGCTGGCGGCCGGGCGGGCTGTCGCGCAGGGTCGAGACGTCCAGGTCGCCGAAAACGGCCAGCGTCATGGTCCGCGGGATGGGCGTAGCGGTCATCACCAGGTAGTGCGGATCGGGGCCGCTGTGCTTCAGCACGGCCCGCTGTCTCACGCCGAAGCGGTGCTGCTCGTCGATCACCACCAGGCCGAGCTTGCCGAACTCGACGTCCTCCTGGATGACCGCCTGCGTGCCCACCACCACGTCCACCTCGCCCGCGGCGATCTGTTCCAGCAGGGCCGCGCGCTGCTTGGCCGTCAGCCCGCCGGTCAGCTCCGCGCGGCGGACCCGGCTGGCCGTGAGCAGGCGGTCGAACGTCTGGGCGTGCTGCCGGGCGAGAATCTCCGTGGGGGCCATCAGCACGGCCTGGTAGCCGTGGGCCACCGCCAGCAGCATCGCGTAGACGGCCACCACCGTCTTGCCGCTGCCCACGTCCCCTTGCAGCAGGCGGCTCATCGGCAGCGGCTGGGCCATGTCCCGCGCGATCTCGCCGATGGCCTGCTCCTGGCCGGCCGTCAGCTCGAACGGGAAGAGCCGGCGGATGCGGGCGTCGATCTGGGCGGTGACCTCCAGCGGCGGCGCCCGCCGCAGATCGTGCTGCTGCTGGCGCCGCAGGGCCATCGCCAGCCCCAGCAGGAACAGCTCCTGGTAGACCAGCCGCCGCCGGGCCGCCGCCAGGCTCTTGTGGTCGTCGGGAAAGTGCAGTTGCGCCAGGGCCCGGCCCAGCGGCCACAGCCCGCGTGCAGCGAGGAACTCTTGCGGAAAAACCTCTTCCAGCCGCGCGGCGTAGCCGGCCAGCACCTCGCGCACGATTTTCCGCACCTGCCACTGCTGCAGGCCCTCGGTGAGCGGATAGACAGGCAGGATCTTGCCCAGCGGCTCCTCCTCGTCCTCGGCGAGGGTTTCGGCGTGCGGGTGGGCCATTTCCCACACCATGCCGTCGCGGCGCGGCTTGCCGGACACGACCACCCGCTGCCCCAGCGCGAACCGCTCGCGGAGAAACGGCTGGTTGAACCAGACGGCCCGCAGGAAGCCCGTCCGCGAGCGGATCATCACGCCCAGGATCGAGCGGCCGGGCCCGGTGCCGCGGAGCTCGACGTCCTCGACCGTGCCGCGCACGGTCTGCAGCTTGCCTTCCTCCAGCTCATGGACCTCGCGCTGCAGGGTCAGGTCTTCATAGGCGCGGGGGAAGAAGAACAGCACGTCCTGGGCGGTCGCCAGTCCGAGCCGCGCGAGCAACTCGACCCGCTGCGGCCCGACCCCCTTGAGAAACTGCACCGGGGTGGCCAGCGCTTCGGCGGGGGATGGTTGCCGGGCAGTCATGGGATCAGCCGGGGTTAACACCAGGGTCCTTCCGGGCCGGGATCGCCGCGCGCAGCCCCGTGCCGGAGGTAACCGACAATCTTTGGCTCTCGCCGCCCCGGCCTGCGGCGATTGGGCAACGGCCGCGCGGAACGCGCTGGGGGCGTTTACGTCCCCTTCCGGCGCAGCCGGTATTCGGCCCGGCGTTTACGCCGGGTTCGTTGTGGCGCGGGAGGACTTCGTGTGAAACGGGTGCCCCGGCGTCAGCCACGTTCACGTGGCTCCCGCGCGGCGGCCAGGAGCCCGGTAAACCGGGCTGACAGCACACATACAGGCAGAGTCGGGCGCCGGCGCGCCGCTCACCCGGCGTAAACGCCGGGCCGAGCACCGCCTTCGGCGGAAAGCCCGATGAATCGGGCTCCGCTTGCAGCCGGCCCACCGGCTTGGCAGCGTCATTTACAAAACGCGCGCATGAGCCCATAGAACATCCCAACCAGCGCCACAAGCCCAAGACCCATCGACAGAATTCTTAGGAAGTAGTGGAGAAGATCGTTCCCCTCACCCGCGAGGCGACCAAGTCCTCGATCAAACCACTTGCAGGCTGCCACGACTGCCCGTTGCGCTGACCTCAGAGCGGGAACTGTCAGCGAACCGATTGCACTGCGTGCGAAGGCGGGAAACGTATCAAAGAACTCCCTGTTTACCTCGACGCTCGGCTGAACCGCGGGAACGTCGGACGGACCTGTCGCCCGTAGGCCAGGCTGCACGAAGCCATCTATCGCCGCGCGGAACTGCTCCGCCGCGTCGCTCCTGGATGTCTGCAAGTACAGGAACAGCCCTCCCGTCGATTGCAGGACGAGTTCCCCATACACGCAGATTGGAATCTGGCGGTTGTTCGCGAACCGCCTGTCCGGGCCCCCGTCCTTGTTTGGGTGGGACCATGTCCTCCCGACCACCGTCGCATCATTCGGCGCGAAGTCCTCAATGAATCGAGTGCTCCCGGCGGTGACTTTGACCTGGGCGTAAGGAACTTGCGCCACGCCGGTACTATCGTATACAAGAATTCCGTCCGGCAGAAAGTACAGTGTCTGTTGCCCAGCGCCGATTGCCGGAACGGGCAGGTTCACCTCGGCCCACGGTGGCGAGCTCTCACCGGCGCGAGCATCCGTGCGGCCGACAAGGCTCGAGGCGCCAGCGTGCCGTTTCATCTCGTGGATATTCGTAAGGGCGGTCGAACTTCTCATCGTCCAGACCCGGCTGCACGACGCCAAGTGATTGAATGCATCGAGCAGGCGGCGAAACAGTCCCATCGCCTCGTCGTCGAGGGGATATTGAACATAAACGGACCTGCGCGCGGTCTCCCAACGGACTGCGGCCCATGCGAACAGGACGCCGAGAGCTGTGACGAACCCTCCCAGGACGGGATGGATGACAATCGCGCCCATTGACCCGATCACACACAGGGCCACCATCGGGTAGTCAATGCGTGGCTTGCCGTATGCTCGGCGCAACAGGTCCACGAGTTTCGTCGCCGCCAATTGTGACAGCCGGGCCGCGTCGGCGGTCCCATAAACCTCGGTCGGCCCCACTGGAGGGTTGCCGGGCTCTACGTCGCGCGGCTGGTCGGGCGGGGCTGTTGGCCTCGTGAGCCCTCCAAGCTCCTTGCGGTAATAGACGCCGTATCGCCCCGCATGGACATATGACTTTCCGTTCGGGCGGATGCCGTACCGGAGGCCCTTTACACCCAGCGAAAGGCCCAGTCCGGACTTCGAGAGGTTGAGCCGGACTGGCCCAAGCCTGATCGACTTTCGTAGGTAGAAGCCCATCGGCCGGGGCCCATCAGTTGATGGGGAGTTGTCACTGCATCGCGCGCGGAATGCCCAACGCCTGCCTCACCCACCCTGCCCTTCTTGAATCTCGCGCACGGCCTGCTCAAAGGCGACAGGCTTTTCCGGGGCGCTCTTGGCCTCGTCGTAGGCGCGAGCATCGTCCAGTTCATCCAACTCTTCGATGATCTGTTCCCACTCGGCGAGGGGCAAGAGCACGGCCTGCGGACGCTGGTTCTCGTCGACAACATATTGCGGATGGACCGTGAGCATCGTATTCCCCCGTCGTCGGCGGTGCGCGGACCGCCATTCCAATATTCGTGGGCGGCCGGCGCTTGTCAAGCCGGGCTCACTTCACCACGGCGGAAGGGATGTTCGGACTCTTGGGGTTGACGGTGACCGTCTGGCGGGACGGCTCGACGACCAGGTCCATGTCCTCCATCGGCACGGCCCCCAGCAGCACCGACTCACCCAGCACCAGCGCGCCGGTGAAACAGGTCCGCTTCTGAAATCGAATCTGGATGGGTCCGACATAAGGGACCACGTGGGCGCGATCGTCCGCGGTGGTGACCTCGCGTTGCTCGATTTCCTCGAGCCCGAGCTGCACGGCCACGTGCTCCGGGATGCAGATCGTCATCGCGCCGGTGTCCACCAGGGCCTGTACCTTCAAGGGCGAGAGGTCGGGCTTTCTGGGATTGGACAATTCGATATCGGCGTGAACCATGCCCATCATGGCCTCCTACACCAACCCGCTTTGGCCGAGCGTGCAGCCGATCTTGGGCCAGCCTTCGGCGGCCAGGCCCTCGGAGGTGCACTCCAGCACCACCAGCCTCTCGTTGTCCAGGCCGAAGGCCAGGCGGTGCGGCCCGACGATCGTGCCGGCCGAGCGGACGGGTGAGCCGAGCTGGCTGGTCCAGAGCTTGCGGCCGTGGAAGTTCACGGCGTGCAGCACGCCCGTGTTGTCGCCGAAATAGATCACGTCGTCCTGGCCGATGACCGGGGTCGATTCGACCGGGCCGGCGGCCTGGTACTCCCAGCGGATCTTGTGGCTGTTGCCGTCCAGGCACAGCAGGAGTCCGCCGGGCCGGCGGCCGCGGGGCGCCTGGCTGACGCCGATGTAAATGTGGCCGAAGCGGTCGAAGACTGGGGCGCCGAGCATTTGGCCGGGCATCTGCGTCTTCCAGAGGATGGTGCCGCTGGCGGCAATGCCCACCAGGCGGTCGTCCGCACCCACGACTACGAGGACGCCGTCGGCGGTGCGTGCGGGGGCGGAGCGCAACGCGCCGACGTAGCCGCGCTCGGACTGCTGGTCCCAGCAGGCGGTGCCCCGCTCCGGTCCCATCTCGATGGCCAGCATGTAGCCCTCTTCCGAGCCGATGTAGAGGATGCCGCCGGAGAGGATGCCGGCGGCGTTGAGCTTCTGCCGGCTGCGGAAATAGCGGCCCGGCTTCTGCAAGCGGCCGCGGGGATCGACGTGCAGCAGCCCGCCGTCCGCGGCACTGATCCAGGTGTTGCCTTCCTGGTCGACCACCGGCTGGGCATAGCCTAGCGGCTCGCCGACGCAGGCCGGCGGCCAGGGCTGTTTGCCCGTGGCCGCCTCGACCGCGTGCAGGTAGCCGTCGGCACAGTGTAGCCGGAGCGTGTCCTGCGGGCCGACTACCACGGGGCCCGGCGCGCGGTGCCCGGTGACGTACTCCCACAGGACCTTGGGCTGGCCGTTCTCCTCAACCAGGGCCACTAGCCGCTCATGTTGGTGCAGGAAGATGCGGCCGGCTGAATCGACCGCCGCGGCGTTGGCGATGGGCGAGGGTACGGTGTCCGGCGGGGTTTCCTGGGGAAAGAACCAGGCCAGCCGCTCGATCTTGGCCGGTTTGGCAGGCGCAGGGGTGGGCGCCGGCCGGGCAGCGGGCGCGGGCCGCGGCTTCTCGGCCGCCGGCGACCCGGAGGGCGCCGGCTGGCGCTCGGCCGGCCGTGGAGTGGCCTCCGGCGGGGCTGGGGCGACTGGCTTGACTGCCGCCGGCGACCCGGAAGGCGCGCCAGCGGGCGGCCGCTGCCGCTCGGCCGGGCGCGGTGCGGCCTTCGGCGGTGCGGAGGGCTCCACGGGCGAACCCCGCGACCCGGGCACCGGGCTCGGCCCGGTCGCGGGGCTTTGCCCCGGCGGCGGCGGGGCGGTCCGCACGGGTGGAGCCGGCCGCCTCAGCTTCGCCACGGTCGATCCCGCCGCGGGGGGCGCGGGAGGCCGGGTATCTTCCGGGTGCGGGGCAGCCGGAGGTTGAGCCGCAGCAGGCGGCGCGGCCACAGCTTCGCCCGTGGCGGCGGGCGGCGCAGGCTGCTGGGGCGCGGGCTGCTGGGGCGCGGGTTGTGTCGGCTGCTGTGGTACCGCCGCGGCCGGGACTTGCGGCCCAGCCGCCGGCGGCGCCTGCGGTGGAGGTGCCTGTGCGGGAGGCGCGGGCGGGGCGATGGGCGGCGCGGCTGGCGGCGGCGGAAACACTATCCCTCGCGGCGGCTGGGTCCCCGGGTATTGCGAATAGGGCCGCACACCCGGCGGCCGTATCCCTGGCGACGCAGAGGGTACCCCGGCAGGCACGCCCGGCGAGCTAGAGGGTGGCCCGGCGGGCGCCCCCGGCCTCGTGGGAGCAGGCGGCGCGGGCTGCTGCGGCCAGCCCTGCGTGGCCTGGGGCATGCCTGGCGACCCAGCGGGCGCCCCCGGCCACGTGGGAGCAGGCGGCGCGGGCTGCTGCGGCCAGCCCTGCGTGGCCTGCGGCATCGCCGGCGGCCCAGGGGGCGCCCCGGCCGGCATCCCCGGCCACGCAGGAGCAGGCGGCGGAGGCTGCTGCGGCCAGCCCTGCGGGGCCTGCGGCATCGCCGGCGGCCACCCACCGGCAACAGGCTGCTGAGGCATGCCGGGTTGCTGGGGCATGGGCTGCTGTGGAGGCATTCCTTGCGGCCCCGGCCAGCCCTGCGGTGGTTGCGGCATGCCGGGCATCCCGCCCTGGGGCAACCATGGACCGCCTTGCCCAGGCGGCCCCATCGGGATCAAGCGGAACAGCCCCACGGCCTGACGCCCACACTGCGGACAGGTGAACGGCTGGGTTGGGCGCTGAATCTGATAGCCGCACTGGGTACAGCGGTAAGTGTTCATGAATTGGGGTTGTCTCACAACCGCAGCGCGCGCGGGGCAAGCCCCGCCGTTAAACGTCGGGAGAGGTTGTTTATTTTACGGCCACGCTGGCCTTGGTGTAGACTTTTCCATTGTCTCGCAGCACGACCCAGCCAAGGACCTGCGTGATTTCCACGCCGCGCTGGGGTGCGTTGTGCCGCATGGCGTCGAAGCGCTCGCCGGGATGGACCAGCTCGATGGTGTTGGGGATGCCGGCCTCAGCGCAGGCCCGCTCGAGCGACGCCACGAGGGCCTTCTCCATTTCGCTGGGCTGGTTGGTGGCGCGGGGATGCCAGCGGTAATAGGCCTCGCCGATTTCCTTGAGCAGGGTGGGCATGCGCTCGGCGGGCGAAGAGCGAAAGATCATGAGGTTGCCCACCAGCGCGCAGGCCGGGGCCTCGCCCGCCAGCATGCCGCCGAAGAGCTGTTGCCGCGGGGCTTCCAGGGCGGGGTTGTCGGCCAGCTCGCGGCCGAGGATCGCCCCTTGCCAGTCGCCGCCGATGGCGGGGGTCTTGGAGGGTTCCGGCTCGGGCGGGTGGAGCTCTTGCGCAATGGCCCGCAGGCCGGCCTCGACCCGCTGCTGGACGGCGGCCACCTGTTGCTGAATGGCCGTGAAGTATTGGGGCAGGGCGTTGAAGTACTGCGGCAAGAGTTCCTGGAGCTGGCGGAGGCCGCCGCCGATGGCCGTGTGCTGCTCGCTCAGTCCGTCGCGGATCTTGACGAGGTTCTGCACGAAGGCATCCCGCAGGGCTTCGACGGCAGCCGGCCGCTCGGCGAGCGACTTGCACTTGGCATCGACCTGGTCGAGCTTGTCGGCCAGGGGCCGCACGGCAGACTTCAGGGCCGCCTCGCTCAGCCCGGCGCCCTCGGCCGGCCCCGCCGACCCGGAAGATGCCCCGGCACGCGAGACCGACAGGGCCACCTGGTCCAGCTTGCCGTACAAGGCATCCAACTTCTGGTCCATGCCGCGGTTGCCCCCGCCGGAGAGCCGATCGAGTTTCGCTTCGCGATCGACCAGGTAGGCGGTGACCTGGTCGCGGGCCTGGTCCAGGAGCTGGCCGAGGTGTTCCAGGCGTTCGGTGAGGGCCGCCAACGGGCTGTCCTGGGAGTTGGCGGCGGCCGCGGCGGAAGCGGCGGCCGGGCGGGCGGGGGCGTCGGAGCCCTTGCGCTGGGCCGGCGCGGCCTCGACGGCCTCCTCCGGCAGGCCCGCCTCCAGCGCGGCGGGGAACTCGCGCTTCGCGCCCGCTGGGGGCGGTTCTTTCTTTCCGAAAAGAGCCATTAACGGCCTCCCATCTCGATATTGTCCAGGCCGCCGGTGTCCAGATAGTAGCGCTCGTCGGCCAGGGTTCGCCAACTGAAGAAGACGTTGTCGCCCAACACGGCGTCCTCGCCGGCCACCACGCCGGCGACCGAATCGACCTCGAGCACCTCCTCCTGGTCCTTGGCGGCGTGCTTGCGCTTGATCTTCACCTGGATCTGCGTGGGACCGATGCGGTCGCCGGGATCCATCTTGAGCAGGTAGACGGGCGTGGCCTGGGCGTTCTCGTCGCCGCTGGCCTTGCGGCCGATGAGCACGCGCTGCGAGCTGGTGGAGAACTCGGTGATGTCCTCGCGGCCCTGCTCCACGACCGGCTCGAAGAGGATGCGTTCCTTGCGGATGCCGGAGGTGGCGTCGGTCATCACGCCCCAGTAGTAGGTGTTCTCGTAGGTGCGGACCTTCATCTCGAACTTGAATTGCGGCAACATGCCGTGCTTGGCCATGAAGTCCACCGCCGCGCCCACCACCACCGGGCTCTTCGGGTCGATGATCACGCCCGGGTTGTGCCCCTTCTCGTCCTGGTAGGGGTACCAGTTGCCGGCGTAGTGGTTGAACATGGGGACGATCCGCGAGGGGGTCAGCGGCACGTACATCTTCACGAGCTGCTGGATGTAGCCGAGCTTCGAGGGCAGCCCGGCCAGCAGCACCACGTCCACCTCCTGCTCGACGATGCGGTGGCAGAAGTCGTAGAGCATCTCGTCGAAGACGTCGTAGACCACGCTCTCGAAGGCCGTGCGGTCGAAGACCAGGTTCAACTCCTGCTGGGCGTTGTAATAACCCGGCCCGCGCAGGCGGTCGAACACCTTCTGCAGCGATTCGACCACCACCGGATCCACCAGCTCGGGGTCGGTGTGCGTGATCGGGTCGGCCACGTCGTCGCCGGCGTTGACCAGGTAGGCCTGAGCCAGCGGCACGAAGAGGCGGTTCATCCAGTGTACGCGGTTCGCGCGGAACTCGCGGTTGCGCGGCACCTCCGGGCCGAAGAGCAACTGCACGTCCTCCTCTTCCAGGCCGATGGAATCGGCGAAGGCCGGCAGGATGATCGTCTCCAGCAGCCGCTTGACCAACTGGTCGCCGCCCAGCGAGATGCCGTCCTGGTGCAGCACCTGCCCGCGGATCGAGTCGTCGATCTTCGACTCGAAGTTGTAGCGGGCGATCATCAGGTCGGTCGTGCCGCCGCCGATGTCGATGCAGGCGATGCGGATCTCGTTGGCCTCGTCGCCGAAGGCTTCGGGCTCGGGGGCGCCGGGGCGGCGCGGGGCGCCGGGCCGCGGGCTGCCCGGCCGGGGCAGCGCGCGGCGGCGGGCCGCCGGCGCCGCGGCCACCGGCTCCGGCGGCTCCTCGACCTTCGGCTTCGGCTTGCCGCGGTCCTGCCGCATCGTGGCGAACCACAGCCGCGGGTCCTGGCCGAGCATCCGCAGCTCGCTCCAGATGTACGTCAGGTGGCAAGCGCTGGCCTCGTCGATGCCCAGGCTCATCTCCGGCTTGCAGCGCTGGTTCTTGCCCAGCGTGGCGGCGAAGATGTTGACCGCCTTCTGCGCTTGGGCGGCGAAGCGGCGCTGCTCGTCCTGGATCATGCCGCTGGGAAAACTGAGCGTCAGGGTGCGGATCTCGCGGGCGCGGCCCGCCTCGCCCGAGGCGTTGCGGTACCCCAGCGAGTTGACGTAGGTGTAGGCCTGGCAGAGCATCTCGTACAGCGCGGCGGTCATGAGCACGCGCGGGGCGTGCCGCGGCTTCAGCGGCGAGTCCGTCGCGTACTCCTCCTCGCGCGGCTCGCCTTCCTGCAAAAGGAAGTCGTTGTCGTCCTCGTGCACGTAGCGCAGGAAGGGGCCGCGGAGCGTGGCCGCGTACACGCCCGTCTTGCAGCGGTCGGCCGGATCGGCCATGTGCCAGTTGGCCCCCTCCAGCCAACTGGCGTCGTCGGCCCACAGGTAGCGCTTGGGCGAGCTCACCCCGGTGCGGATGTCGCCTTCGGCCCGCATGACCTGCACCACGTCGTCGGCCTCGCGTCCCAGGCGGACCATCGACAGGTCGTCGAACAGCGGGGGGTTGACGACCACCTCGACCTTGGCCTGCCGGCTGCGGCGGCCGCGGCCGAACCAGCCGCCGCGGGCGTCTTCCTCGCCCACCGCGTGGTACTCGATCTTCTTCTGCGTCGCCGGCGGCAGGTAGGGCGTGTTGCACCAGTGGGTTTTCGAGGAGAACCAGCGGGCGGCGGGCAGGCTGACGTGGTCCCCCTCTTCGTTCCAGGCGTCCAGATGGTAGCGGTTCACCAGCTCGAACGGCAGCATCTGCGGCGTCTGCGCAATCTCGCCGGCCATCTCCACCAACAGCGCCCCCGTGCGGCTGTTGCCGAAGTCGACCACCATGTGCACGTGCTTGGCGTCGCCGGAGACGGCGGTCGCCGGGCGGATGCACAGTTCGATGGGCGGCAGGCCGCGGAGCGGCTTGCCCTCCAGGTCCAAGATGCCCTCCAGTTGCACGACGAAGTCCTTGGTGAGCGAGGTGGGCGAGCAGAAGTAGCCGACCTCCGGGTCGCCGCAGGAGGTGTCCACCGCCAGGAACATCCGCGTGGTGCCGGACTGGATGATCTGCCACTGGATGTAGGGAAATTGGCGGGCGGGCTCGTTGGCCTGTCCCGCGGTGGCGCACCGCTGCCAGCCGTAGCCGATCTGGTTGGTCTGGTAGCGGCTGCCGCCGCGCAAGGGGACGCAAACGATCTGGACCGCCGTGTTCGCAAAAAGGACGTGCATGGTGATTACGTTTCCCGATCAGTCTTTTCCCGCGCGCACCGACAAAACAAGTTCGACGCCGACCGCGGAGGCGTAGCGGTAGAGTGTATCCACGGTGGGATTGGTCTGGAGTCCGTTCTCCAAGCGGCTGAGCGCAGCCTTGTCGATGCCGGATCGGTCCGCGATCATCGCGAGGCTCAAACCGCGCGACTCCCGCTCCTTTCTCAAGGCCCGTAACGCCGACAGCAGGCCGAGATATTCGCCCAGAGGCACGAACTCGTCGACATCGCCGCTGGCGAGCAGTTCGTCCGGTGTCGGACGGCGAGCTTGGTAATGCTCGCGGATCGCTTGAATCCTGGCTTGCTCCGCCGGGGTTCGCTCAAACTTCCGATACATTCGCTGTACGGTCACTGTGGCCCTCGCTTTGAGTCACGCTCCGGAACGGGGTACGCGGTGAGCGGATACACGCTGGGGACATCTTCATCCACTGCTTCCCAAACTATGGCCAAGTACTTGCCGGTGGCAGTCCAGCCGAAGGTGATCGGGTTCCCGCTCGTGCGGCTTACCGTAGTCGTGTCATAGTATGCATCCATGACTTCTTCAACCTCTTCCTGCGTCACATCGTGTGCGAGGATGTGCTGGACGTTGCCCTGCGGGTCATCCTCCACGTCCCAGATCACCCGAACCATGGGCAAGTCCTGTTGCTCTATAATACAACGCGGCAGGGATCCGCGCAATGCTTCGTGTATTTGCTCCGACTCGAACGTTTGCGGGATGAATTTCGGTTATTCGGCTCGTGGCAGCAACTTCATGGCGTCCTCGTCCGCCGGCCTGGGAGGAAAGGACACTATCTGCCGGCCGCCTTCGGCCTGGCGTTTTCTCACGTCCTCGAAGAGGGCGCGACGGTCGTAGTTGAATTTCCTGAGGATCTCGTCGCGAGCCCTCCGAACCTCGGCAACAATTGGGTCTTCAATCATGGCGACTCCTTCAGCAGAGCGCCTATTTCGTTTCGAACGGTTCCAGGATGCGGATCAGTTCCATGTTGCCGGGGGGGAGCTTGACGTGCTCGCCGGCGCCCAGGGCCAGGGCCAGCGGCAGCCGCTTGGCCCATTGCAGGATGAAGGGGCCCATCAGTCCGAAACGGGCGATCTCCTCCTCGCCGTTGCCGGCCTTGGCGGCCTTGCCGAACTCCTCCTGCTGGATGGGGGCGCGGCCGGGGCCGGGGTTCATCACGTAGTCGTTCAGGATGATGCGGACGTACTTGCGGCGGGCACGGCGGCGGGCCGCCTCGTCCCGCGTCTTCAGCCCGACCACCGGCTGCAACACGCCCACCAGCTTTTCAAAGACTGTGTCGGTCAACAGGTAGTCGCGGAGGTAGCGGGTGAAGGTGTTCAGGTCGCCGGGGTCCAGCCAGGGCTCGCCCTCTTTGTGCTCGTTGCAGAAGGCTTCCCAACGCTTGGGGACGGCCACCGTGGCCCACTCCTGCAGGAAGGTCTTGATCTGGCGGGCCAGCGGGTCGCCGTGCCGCCGGCTCTGCGTCTCGGCGCTGTCGGCGATCTGCAGCTCCTCCCCCTCGGCCACGCACAGCGACTCCTGCAGGGCGTGTACCCGCTGGTAAACGCTGTGCTCGTCGGAGGTCAGCCACTCCAGCACCTTCTTGGCGGCCATGAGCCGCTTCTCGCGGTCGAGGTTGGTGTCGGGGTCGACGACCCAGCCGCGGGAGTGCTGCAGCAGGCGGTTGAGCACTTCCTGGATTTCCTTCTGGAGCTGGTCCTGCTTGGCGTCGGCGCTGGTGACGGCGCGGATGCCCCCGGCGATCAGCGACTGCCCCCCGTCGCCGTCGCGCATGGCGGTGTCCCAGCGGAGGGCCGGGTCGCGGACGTAGAGCTTGACCATCTCCGACTCGAGGAACGCTTTGCGCGCGCGGACCCACTTCTCCGGGTCCTCGCTGGTGCGCTGCTCCTGGTTCGTGTCCCAGGTGCCGGGGTAGCGGATGGGGTAGGTGTTGGTGAAGTATTTCCCCTTGCCGCCGAAATCCGTGAGCACGGTGCCCAGCGTGTCCAAGAGCGAGTTGAGCCGCGTGTCGTAGAGCAGCTTCTCGGCGTAGATCTCGCGGTTGCGGAACTCCTCGTCCAGGCCGGTCATGCCCACGAACAACGCGGGGATGTCGTCCTGCACCTTGTGCGGCCAGGTCTTCTCGCCGTAGCGGGCGCGGCCCCACTTCTCCACGTGGTACTTCATCTGCGCCTTGACCTCCAGGTTGCCGCCGCGCAACAGGAGGAACAGGGTCTGGATCTGCAGCTCGTCGACGTAGCGCTCGAAGAGGTAGGAGACCTTGCCGCGCTTGACGATCTCCATCTGCTCTTCCAGCGTGTTGGCCTCGGTCCGCTTGCCCTGCTCGATGCCGGTGCGGACGGCCCGCATCCCCGGCACGTCGAGAAAGTCCATCTGCTCGATCACCTTCCGCCAGTCGTCGCTCAGCCGGTGCGGCAGCACGGGAATGACCAGCTCCAACATGCCGGCCTGGATGGTCTCCAGCTCCTCGGTGCCCATGCCGCTGTCGGGACGGTACTCCATGACATAGTACTTTTCCCGGGGCGTGAGGTAGATGTCGTTCCAGGCGACGTGCTTCCAGAGCTGCGAGTTGGGGCGATCGTAGACCTTCGAGCGCTGGCTGTCCAGCAGGAAGCGCACGCCGGCCCAGTGCGTGAAGATGGCCGGGTCGTAAGCGCCCAGCGTGATCCGCTTGAGGAAGGCGGCGATGCGGATGAACATCGCGGTGAGCGAATCCCAGTTGTCCCAGAACAGGCCGGCGGCCGTGGCCACGTAGCCCTCCTCGGTCAAGGGATAGCGGCTCAGCAGGCCGTTGATCACCGCCTCGGTCGCCTGGAAGCCGCGGCGGTCGACGTTCCGCATGTAGGAGAAGGCGTCCAGCAGGTCCATCCGCCAGCGGCGGTCCACGTCCGTGCCCGGATAACGCCGGAAAAGGTCCTCGAAGAACTCCTCCAGCTCGTTCTGCTGCCAGGTCTGCGCCGGGGTCTTGCACTCGGCGTGGAAGCCGCGGGCCATCACCCGCAGCCACTCGGCCCGCGTCAAGGCACGGACCATCACCGGGAATTGGGGCGACACGCCCGCCCCGATGCGGTCCTTGGTGGTGAACCGCGTCACCAGGGCCGTGGCCTCCTGCGAGCCGCACTGCGGGTTCAGATCGTTGTCGAAGGAGAGGTTCTTGAAGTAGGCGGGCTCGCCCAGGGTCTCGTCGCCGCCGATGGGGCAATAGTCGCCGCTCACCGGGCGGAGCACCTGCCCCATGAACAGGCTCTTGCCCACCTGCGAGGCCCCGTAGGCCGCCGCCGCCACCGGCACCTTGGCCGAGGTGAACAAGCTGCTGGCCAACCGCCGCAATTGCAGCACCTCGAACTCGTCGCTCTCGGCGATGGGCAACAACTCGGTCTGCCGCCGCGCGGGGTTGTACTCCGAAAGCCAGTCGCACAGGTCGGTGGCCAGGTTCTCCACTTGCTCCGACCGGCGGATCAAGTTCCGATCGCGTTCATCTGGAAATGCCATGTCGCTACTTCACGTCCTTCGGTTGGTTGGGATCCTTGACTTCTTCGATTTCGAGCGTGGATCTCAGCCGCAGGGGGTACGTTTGAATCGACTTGCCCGCCTTGTCCTTGGCCTCGATCACCAGGTGATAGACCTCGTCCGTCTTGCCATAGGAAATGGCCGGGCTGGTGAGGGTGGCCTTGCGGGCCCCCCCCGCCGGTTGGTTGGGAACCCAAGTCTCCTCCGCGGTTGTGCCTTCGCGGTAAACCCTATATTCTAACTCCCCCTCCGACTCCGCCGCTAGTACCTCGATCGTGACCGTGAAGTCGTCCTTGCCGCGCGTGGCCGTCCACTTCACGTTCTGGAACCGCTTGCCGCTGACCGAAACCGTGCAAATCGCATCCCTGCCCCGGTAGCTGGCCTTCAACTGCGTCTCTCCCAGGGCCTTGCCCACAAAGCAGCCGGGCGAGGAAGGCACGCGATCCACAATGTTCGGGTCCGCGCTCTCGACCAAGGCCGGGACACTGATCCGGCTGCCGTCGGGGCTGGTGGAGGTTATTTTGATCAGCGGCGTGACTTCCCCCACGCCGATGGTGAGTCGCGGCGGATCGAAGACCAGGGCCGCCGGGCTGCCCACCTGCACGCTCACCTGCCTGGTCATGGCCTGGTACTTGGGATCGGTGGGGGCCACCGTGACCAGGGTCTGTCCGATGGCCTTGCCGGTCAGGTTGTTCTCGGCATCCACGCTGACGATGCCTTGCCCCTCCGGCGCCGTAACTTTGTATTCCACCGGGAAGGGCGTGTCGCCGTTGGGCGGATCGATCCGCACGCTGCCGAAGCGGGTCTTCTCCCCGGTCCAGATGAGCATCGGGTCGGGCGACACGTTCAGGCCGGTGACCAGCGGGATCTCGCCCCCCACGTCGATCAGCAGCGGGGCGGCGCTTGCCAACGGTCCGAGCGTGGCGCTGAGGCGGCTCTGTCCCGGATGGACGGGACGGAGCGTGGGCCCTCGGTCGCCCTTTTCGAGCTTGACGCAGTCGCCCGGCTCGCTGAGCTGGAGGCTGGGGTCGGCGGTGACCTCGCGGCCCTTCACGCCCCCCTCCAGGGCCTCGAAAACCTGGACTGGGACCGGCCCGGAGTTCGTGGCGATGCTGAGCTTGTCGGGCAGGAAGCACAGTCCGACTGACCGCCCGGCCAGTGGGGCCTCGACGAGCCGCTGGGCGCCGTTGGGAACCACGACACTACCGCCGCCCGCGACGCCGCCGCCGGGGGCCACGCGGATGATCCGGCCTGTATCCGGATCCACGTAGACCACGTCGCCGCCGTAGATCACGTGCCCCTGATCGTCGTAAATTACCCCGCCGGGGGCGGTGACGCCCGGGACCGCGGGACCTTCGATCACAGCGCCTCGCTGCGTGACCTGGAGGGTCGCCTCGGCCTTCTGCTCGCCGAGCTGGGCCACCACGGTCGTAGTGCCGGGGCTACTGCCCATCACGTTCAAACCGCCCAGGGCTTGGGCCACTTCCGGCTTGTCGACGAGCAACTGTACGGCGTTGGCGGCGCCGAGCACTTGCCGCTGGCCGCCCCGCATGGCTGTCACCTGATAGGTCAGGGCGTCGCCGGCGTGGATCGTCGCAGTGGCCGGCTCGATCCGCAGGTCGGCAAACGGGTTGTTGCCCACAGTGACCGGGACCTGCTTCCGCAGCTTGTCGCGGTACGCCACGTCGATCGCGTCCTGGCCGGGGGCCAGGGCCTGGACCTGGTGGCCGGCGGTCGCCACAACCCCTTGCTTGAGCGGGGCGACCCGCAATTCGGACGCCGGCAACACGCTCTGGTCGAACATTTCATGGGCCCCGGCCGTGGGGGCCTGGCCGAAGATCTGCAGTGCCGTATTGTCGCCGACCGACATGACCAGTTGCGGCGGATTGACCGCCAGCTCGGTGATCTCCTCGTTGAGCACCTCGACGGCGGCCTCGCCCAGGACACGCTTGTCCTGAGAACTCATGGCCTTGATCTGGGCCTTGCCGGGGGCCAGCGCGCAGGCCCACCCCTTGATCACCTTCACCACGCTCTCGTCGCTGCTCTGGAATAGGGCCGAGGCGGTACGGTCGACGCGGTCGCCTTCGGGCCGGATTACGTATACCCGCAGCATTTCCGCCTGGCCCGGCGCCAAGATCGCCTTGGCCGGCTCGACGACGATCTCGCCGTTGATCACGCCGCCGGAGGGCTGAACCTCGACCATCGTGCGGTAGACCTTGTCGCCCATCGAGAAAGTCAACGGGGTGGTACCCGCCCGCAGGCCGACCAGCGAGCGGCTCTGCGGGACCCATTGGACCACACCGGGCAGCTCCGGCACGACGTAGCACTGCTGGCTCACGTCCAGGTCGCCGCGGAAGACGTGCAGTTGGTACCCAAGCTGCACGCCCTCGCCCTCTGTCAGCACGATCGTTTTTGGGTCGATCCGCAGGTTGTCGGTGATCGAGTCGGTCACGAGCACGTCGCAGGGCTCGGAGGTGACCGTGCCCCGCGCGGCGGTAAGGGCGGCCTGCCCCAGGCTGACGCCCTGGACCGTGGGGCCGTTGGTTAGCGCGACCTGTTCGTTGCCCGATTTCCACTGGATGCCGCCCAGGCCGGTGATGTCGCCGATGTTCTTGGTGTTCTTGTAGCCGATCGCCCGCAGGCCGACGTTCTCGCCGGGGCGGATGCTCAGGGGCGCGGGCTCGATCACGAGCTTGTCGATGTCCACGCCGGCGAGCACCTCGGCCCGTAGCGGCGGCTCGCGGGATTTCACGCCATCGTATTCGGCCGAGACCTGCGTGCTGCCGGTCCGCACGCCGATCAGCTTGCCGCCCGAGGCGGTCAGGATGGCGCTGGCGGGCGGCTCGGGGGTGCGGATTGTGGCCCGCTTCGTGACCAACCGCGTGAAGCCGTCCGGATAATGCGCCTCGACGCGGAAATCGCTGAAGATGGCCCCCACGGGGAAGCGCACCAGCGGGCCCTGGTCGCTCAGCACCAGGACGAACTCGGGCACGTCGCCCCGCGGCTGCACGGGCTGATAGCCGGGCTCGCCCTTTTCATACGCCCCCGGCAGGCAGGTGGTCGTCCGCACGAGCACGGTCCGCCCGCCCACGTCCGCCCGCAGCCACTGCGTATAGTTCTCTTTCTTGGCCGTCAGCACGGGGGCATCCCAGGCGACGAACTCGTTATCGAAGTTGGCAGGCCAATGGACCTCGGCGGCCGGCTCGGCCGCCCCCTGCTTCTCGACCAGGATCGTGTAGCGTTGCTGGCGACCGACGGCCAGGTAGGTCCCACCCGGCTCGCGGTCCAGGACCAGGCGGGCGGTGGGGTCGCCCAGGTCGGGGCCGCTCTCTTTGCTGGTCACCTCGGCGGCCGCCGTCACCTCGCCTACCTTGGCCTCCAGCGACAAGTTGCCCTTGAAGCCTTCGGCCACCCCGACCGTGGGCCGCAGCCCTTCGGTGGGCGGCGTCCAGACCAGTCCCGGCGGCACCGTCCAGGTGACGGCGTCCGGCCGGACTTCCTGCCACGGCCCGTTGGCAGCGACCTGCTGCTCGACCGTCAGCGGCACAGCCTGGCCGGGGGCCAGCGTCAGCGCGTCCGGCGAGACCCGCAAGGCGATCACCTGCCCGGCGGTCACCTCGACCTTGGCCGAGGCCGAGCGCCGCAGCCAGGGCGCGTAACTGGCACTGAGCTCGAAGGGCGGGGCCGCGCTCAGCCCGGTCAGCACGGGCGGCAGCCAGCGGACCGCTTCCGGCCGGGCGATGTAATAGCCCACGCCCGCGCCTTCCATGAGCGCTCGCTCCATTTTTCCCGCCACCTCGGCCTCCAGGTACAGTGGCAGCACGCCCCGCTCGTTGACGGCCACGCTGGCGCTGGCCGGCTCGAAGACCAAGCGGGCCTTGGCCGGATCGCAGACCTTCAAGCGGCGGGTGGCCGGGTCCTTGCCGGCCGGGTGACTGGCAGTCAGCGTGGCCTCGCCCACCGCGCCGGCCGTAAAGGAGCCCGTCTTCTCGCCGATCTTCACCGTCTTCTCGTCCGAGGACTTGAAGGCGGCCAGCTCGGGCACGAGCTCGACGTCGCCGGTGGGGCCGCTGGCCGAGAGGATGGCCAGGCCCGGCTCGCCGGCCAGCCGCAAATCGCGGTCCACCTCGATGGCCAAGCGGACGTTCGGATCGGCCTCGATCGAGTTGAACTGCACGCGGTTCGACTCGCGGTTGAAGTAGCTGGCGTAGACGTTCAGTGGTCCGGCGCCGGCCTGGATGGCGCCGATGCGGTCGCCGTAGAGGCGGAGCCCGGGCAGGGCCTTCTCTTCGCTGGCCCAGCGCATCCGCTCGGCGGGGACCTGCACGCAACGGCCGCCGGTATAAGTGGCCCAGCCTTGCAGCCGCATCAACTGCCCGACCGGCAGGTTGATAGGCCCGACCGGCGTAATTTCCAATCGGCAGGGAGCGATGACCACCTCGACCGGGGCGCTGGCCTTCTTCGGGCCCAGGGCCAGGGCCAGGAGTTGCGGCAGTTTGGGCTTGGTGGGCTGCACGCCGCGGAGTTCCAGGTTGAACTTGTTGAAATCGGCGTACACCGGGGAGGGCACCTTCTCGGCCGTGAGGAACTGCGGCGCCAGCTCGGCCGCCCTCAGCCCGTCGGCCCCCTGGACCCAACCGTAGACCCGCGGCCGCAACACGCCGTCCACCGCCACGCCGATCGAGCCGGGGTCGATCGAAATGGCCTGGAAATCGGCGTGTACGACGGTCACGTCCACCGTGCCCAGGGTCTGGCCGCCCTGCAGCACGCTGACCTGCGCCTGGCCGACCGCGCGGCCCACGACCCGGTTGTCGTCGGTCACGTCGACGATCCGCGGCGCCGAGCTGCTGAGATGGACCCGCGCGCGGCTGGGCGAAAGGTAGGCGATGTCGGCGATTTCGCCGACCACCAGCTCCATGGCCTCGGGGCGGACTTCGGGACCGATCCGCGGCGCGTTGCCGACCGTGAAGGCCGCCTCACCGGCCAGGTCCGGCCCGAAACCGGCCGTCAGCTTGCCGGCGCCCGGCCGCTCCCCTTCCAAGTGCCGCGCGTGCAGCGTGGCCAGATACGAGGGGCTCACGTCGGCGCGGAGCTGCGAGGATTCCAGCAGCGAATAGCGTTTGCCGTCGTCGCCCAAGGCGTCGATGCGGACTGCGCCGGAAAGCCCCGGCCGGATGGCGGACGGCTCGATGCCCACCGCCAGCGACTCGAACTTGACCTTGGCCACGCTGACGTTGGCGGCGGCGTCCAAGTACGGGCTGTCCGGGGTCGCGCGGTAGCGGGCCGAGACCGTGGTCGAGCCCTGGGCCACGCCTTCGAGCAGGCCGCCGGCGGCATACACCACGCCGTCGGCCGCCGTCTTCCATTCGACCGCGTCGGTCAGGTCGGCCTCGTGCCCGTCCTTGTACTGGCCCATGACCTTCAGCCGCGCGGTGCTGCCCACCGCCAGCTCGACGGTGCGTGGCTCGATCATGATCTTCTCCGGATTGGCCCCCGGGTCGACCGACAGCGCGGCCACCGCCCGCAACGCGCCGTACTGGAAGTGGATCTCGGTCGTGCCCGGCCCGGTGAGCGTGGCCGAGCTGTCGGCCTGGTGGTAGCGGGCGATCTGCGGGTTGTAGCTGATCCCGATGGCCTGGGAAGTCACGTCCGTGCCGCGAAGAAAGAGGCCCCGCAGCCTGACCTGGAACTCCACGCGGCTGCCCACCCGCGAGCTGACCGTGCTGGGCGTCACCACGAGCCGGCTGGGCCGCAGGGCCCACCAGCTCACCAGCCCCAGCAGCAACAACAGCAGCAGGGCCGCCGCCGAAGCCAGCTTCCAATTGGTCTTCTGCACGGGACGGAAGGACCAGACGGCCTCGCAGTCGGGACACTTGGGGCTCTTGCCCGGCCGGCGCACAAACAGCAGATTGCAGGCCGGGTCGTTGCAAACCACCGCCGGGGCCGGCTCCTGCTCCATCCGCTGGTACCCCCAGCACCAAACCAGCCGCCAATTGCCGAGCACGTCGCGGTAGCGGAAAAAGTAGCAGTCCAGGTCATGGCGGTTGGGATTGTCCACCAGTTCCAGAAACGTCCGCTGCAAGACGCGGTGTAGAATCCGCTCGGTCGGGGTTTCGGGCCGGCATTGATCGAGCCGCTGGCGGAGCTTGGCCACGTCGTCCTTGAGGATGCCCTTGAGGTCGCCCTGGGAGGCGGGTTGGCAGATGACGTCCTCCAGCCGCCCGCCGTGATCCTCGCGGACGAAATAATTCACGCAGTCGCCTTCCCAGACCGGCTCCGCCAACATCCCCCCCAGCCAGTGGAAGAGGATCTTGGAATTGGCGCCGGCGCGGTCGAGCATCGGCACCCCCGGCTCGACGGCGATCGGCGAGAAGTCCCGGGCTGAATCCGACAGGTCAACGCGGACGAATCGAGTAGCCATAGATCAGATCCCTCTCCCCAGTTCCGCGGGCGGAAGCCGCCCAACTATTTACTATAATAGGTAGTATCAGCGCGTGCGCGAATGGGCTGGGAGTAGGGGCCGGTGGCCGGGGACTAGTAACCGCTATTCCGCCAGCTACAAAGCCCCCGGATTGCATCCGGGGGCCCTCACGCTGCTATTCGGCCGGTGGCCCACCAGCCACCGGTCGCGCGCCACCAGCCACCTCCCTCTGAGGGGGGCGGCTCTCCTTGTGCCTCTACTCCGCCTCTTACGAATCGTGCGGGGGGGCGGGGATTATTCGCTCCCAACGAGTGACCTCCAGCCGCGCTCCCCGTTGACCGGGCTGCAACAGGGGGCTAAAATGGGGGTGCGTGGCGCGAGGTGCGTCTTGGCGCACTGCCGCAGCAGGGCCTTTGTGCGCGTGAACGGGGTATGTCCCGGTTACGACGCCTGGGGGGGTCAGGGTTATCTGCGGCAAGGGGAGAGCCCGACGATGAAATACCGTGTCGTCCTGGTGCAGAGCGAGGAGGGCTACTCGGTGAGTTGTCCCGCGCTGCGGGGATGTCATTCTCAGGGGCGCACGAAGGAGGAGGCGCTGGAGAACATCCGGGACGCAATCCGTGAATGGCTTGATGCCGAAGGCGCGGAACGGACGGTCTTGGGCTGATCTGACAAGCAGGCCGTGTGCCAACGGCCGGTTTGCGGCCCTGTGCTCCCCTTTGCACATTTCAGGCCCTTCGCACTTTCTCACCCCTCCCCCTCCCATTGACCGGCTTCCAACACGGGGCTACGATGGGGGGTGCGATCAACTTAGGGAAAGCGCGGAAAGACGAATTGGAGAAGGTGTCGCGGTACATTGACAACCAGGAGACGCATCATCGCTTGGGAAAACTGTCGGACGTACTGGAGAGAACCGACGGCGAGGAAGACCAGCCGGGCGCTGAGATCGCGCCCCCTAAAGGGGGCTAAAAGGAAGAACCGAAAGGCCCGAGGTCGCTCCCAGCCCCAGACGTGAACGTCTGGGCTAGAGAAAAGTGCAGACTTTAGCATTGTTACCGGGTTCAATCGTGAAAACCGCGAGGAATCGCTGGCAGCGGATGGCCGCCATGGCCGACAACGCGAGGAGGGCACAGGCGTGTTCCACCTATTCCGCGAGGAGCTTGATGCCGCGTTTCAGGAGGATAGGAAGCTCCGTTGGAAGTTGCTCGCTGGCGTCGTGGTGGGCCTCGTTCTCGGAATCAAACTGACCGCGAAATTCTGGTTTGCGCCGGAGGAGGATCAACACGGGGCGACTCCGCTGGTATCGGCCTGCGCTACAGGTGCCCTGGCCGTGCTATGCGTTGTCCTTGTCTTGGCACTGTCGTTGAAGGACATCGTAAAGCGCCGCGTTTGCCAGCAGCAGCCAGTCAGTTTCCTGCTCCGATGTTATCTGGCGTACGGATTCCTGTCCTTAGCACTGTGGGTGGTGACTGCGATTGGCGGGACTATTTTGGCGACGGTCTGCTGGGCATCCTGGTTTGGATAGTGTGACGAAAGAAGACGGGAACAACTGGTGAATTGAGGTCCGCCATGCGTAGTCTTTCTGCGGCGGTCGTGTTCCTGGCGCTCGGGGGCACTGCGGTCCGGGCGGAAGATGCAATCCCGCCTGAAGTGCTGGAAGCCATCAAGGCCGCGACGGTCTTCGTCAAGGTCGAGGTCGAGGGCCTTTCGGCCAGCGGGTCCGGCTTCGTGATCAAGGCCGACGGCCAGGGCGCGCTGGTGGTGACCAATCACCACGTCGTCGAGCCCAAGGTGGAGACGATGGTCGTGGTGCCCGACAGGAGGCCCAGCCGGCCGGTGCCGCCGCGGCCGTTCGGTCCGCATCCGTCGTACCGCCCGCCCATGCCTGCGCCCGGCGTTCCCACTTACACGCCGCGGCTGATGGTGCGGACCTTCAAGAACGCGGTGGTCAGCGTGGTCTTCCGCAGCGGCACGAAGCAGGAGGAAGCGGTTCCCGCCCAGGTGCTGGCGGCCGACCCCGAGCAGGACCTGGCCGTGCTGAAGGTCAGTGGCGTCCACGAGCGGCCCAAGCCGATCGATTACCTGCACGACCCCAAGCTCTCGGAAACCATGCCGGTCTACATCTTCGGGTTCCCCTTCGGCAAGGTGCTGGCCACGAGCAAGGGCAGCCCGGCGATCACGGTGGGCAAAGGCTCCATCTCCAGCCTGCGGCTGAACGACGACGGCGAGCTGGCCCTGGTGCAGATCGACGGGGCGCTGAACCCCGGCAACAGCGGTGGGCCGGTGGTCGATACGCAAGGCCGGCTGGTCGGCGTGGCGGTGGCCACCATCAAGAACAGCAGCGGCATCGGCCTGGCCATCCCCTCGCGCGAGCTCTCGGCGATGCTCCGCGGCCGGCTGGGCAAGGTCTACCTGCACGCTTCCCAGGACGGCGAAGGCCCGCCGACCGTACACGTCGAGGTCGGCCTGATCGACCCCTTGCACAGGATCAAGTCGGTGGCCCTGCACTATCTGTTGGCCAGCAAGGTGCCGGAGAAGATCAAGCCGAGCGATCCGCTGGGCTCGCTGCTGGGCTGCCGCAAGCTGCCGCTGCGGATCGACAACCAGTTGGCCACGGGCGAGTTCACCTTGAAGAAGGGCGTGCCCGAGGTGGCCCTGCGGTACCAGGCCGCCTACGTCGACAGCGACAACAAGCGGGGTGTGACCGGCAGCGTGGCGGAAACCGTCAAGCCCAAGGGCGCGGAAGTGGCCAAGAAGACGGCCGAGCCCAAGAAGACCGCCGAACCCAAGGAGGCGGGCGAAGCCAAGGAGGCGGGCGGGGCCAAGGAGACTATCCAGCCCAAGCCCGTGGAGACGGCCCGCAAGCCCCCCGTTCCACGCGAGCCGCCCGCGGCAAAGGATACGGAGACCCTGGTGGCCGACCTGGAATCGGGCGACATGGGCCGGATCATCCGTGCGACCCACCAATTGATCCAGACGCGGCCGAAGGGGCCCAACCCGGCGGTGGCGAAGGCCCTGGAAACGGTGCTGGCGGAAAGCGGCCTGGACCCGCTGCGGAGCAATGCGGCCCGCGCCCTGCAGAACTGGGGCACGCTGGAGAACATTCCCGCGCTGGAGAAGGCGGCGGCCAAAGACCCCAGCTCCATCGTCCAAAGGACCGCCAAAGAGGCGATTCGGCGGATCAAGCTCGCTGCGGAGGAGTGACGAATCCGCCTCGTGCCCATGCTCCGCGTGGGCACGCACTGAACGGCCGCTCCGCGGCCACGATACAGAAAGCAAGCACTTGGCCTGCTGGGCCGCTTCGATGTCCGTAATCCGGGATCTCCTCCGACAGTACTGGACCCACAGCCTGGCGATCGTGGTTTTCCTGTGCGCTGCAGTCCGTTATTGGCAGCTCGGAAACTACTTGGACGAAGACCACTTGCAACCGTTTCTTTTCACCGTCGCGGGCCTTACTCTGGTAGCTCTCGGAGACGAGTGGACTGCAATGCCCAGCGGCCCGGAGGACAACCCCATGGCCGACGCTGATTGGCCCGCGCGCCGGTCCTTCACCTATCATACTTGGCTCGGGCCCGTGCTAGGCGGGATTGCGCTGACTTGGGGCACGGTTGCCTTGTACCGCTTATGAAGACCTCCTTCAGCATGCGGCGCGTCGCACTGGCCAGCCTGGCGGCGGCCGCCGTGGTGCTGGCCGTCTTCTGGTACTACGGCATGTTCGCGCCGTTCATGCCGTACCGGCCGGCCAACTCGATCATGGTCATTGCCCCTTACCGCTACAACGGCACCTGGGTTTTCGACGATCCCAGGGCGGGGCTGGTCCGCGAGCCCTTCGTCGGCGGCATGCCGGAGATGATCGACCTGTTGGTGGCCGATATTCCCGCTGCGGACAAGGGTTTCCGGCTGACCTTCTCCGCCCGCGAATTCCCCGGTTACCAACGCAAGCTGACCTGGGTCCGCGGCGATTCCACGGGCAACTGGTATCGGCTGGAGCAGCCGCCCATGGAAGGTTGGCTCTGCCCGGCGCTCTTCAAGTATTATCGCGAGGCGCCGAAAGAGCTTTACGTGAGGGCCGATCCAAGGGGGTGAGCAAGCAAAGGGGTGCGCAAGCGGAACGCACGGCCCCCGACGTGCGACGGCCACCGAGGTTTCCTGCGATGCGCGATAACAGTGGAACACGGGCCGGCCGGTTTGAGCCGCTGCTGTTTGCCGCGGCAGTGGCAGTCGCTACAATTCTCTATCTCACCACGAAGAGTCCCGTGGTCTCGGCGATCCTGCCGTGCGTGCATGGCGGATGGAACAGTTTTCGCACGGGGCTGTGGCTGTTGCGGTCGGATCCCTGTCGGTCTCGGGCGCGCACGTGCTTTGCCTTCTACGTCGCGGCCGCATGCTGGAACGCCGCGGTGGCCGCACTGGTCACAGGGTGTGCTTTCTGTGCGGCGCAAGATATAGTCGGCCTTCGGCCGAACGGGGACGTGCTTACCGCGATAACGCTCGTAATGGCCGGCGGCATAGCGATCAACGCTCTTGTCGGGCCCGGCGCAATCTGTGCCGCGCTGCGCTGCCACGTCCGCGTTTGGGTACACCCGCGCCTCCGCACTGCGCTGCACGGTGACCTCGGTTCGGTAACTGAGATCGACGTATCCCAGGCTGGCTTCAATCATGCGGTCCTTGTGGTTGCGACCGCGCTCGCGTTTCCGGCGCTGGCCGGCGGTGCGATTGGGCTCATCGCCCTGACAGCCGGCAAGGCCCCTGACGAGATCGACACGGCCGCCACCGTGGTCCTTATGCTCGTGGCCTTCGTCGGCGGCCCCGTCGCCACGATCGCATGCTATGCCTGGCTGTCATCGCGGGTCATCGCTCGGAGCCCGCGAGAGTGCTGGCCGCCGGAGACGCTTGATTATCGCGGCGATAGCACGGACGCAGAATGCAGTGACGATCCATGAAGTGTCGCAGCGGACGCGGTCTTTAGTGACGGAGCGCGATATCGCCGCAATCATTGACGGCGCGCGGCGCGGGTCTCCGACCTCGCCGACATAACGCCGAAGGTCTCCGAGATCCGCGGGGGACCCGCGGTCGGCCCGCGGCTCGGCCAGGAGACCGGCCACAGCGCCGCGGGGACCGCTTATGGCGCCGGACAGCAACCGCCCGACCTCCTGATCTTGGCGGCCCGGGCGGCGTCCGCCTGAAGCGCGGGCACTTCGGTAAAGCACTTTGCGAGGCACTCCAGCAGCTTGCGGTGGAAGGGCGTCTTGGCGGGGGCCAAAGAGTAATGGCTCCAAAGGCCCGTCTTACGGACCAGAACCAGGTGGGCCTTCCGCAGATAGGCCAGGTGACGCGAGATGCGCGGCTGCGGCGCCCGCAGACACGCTACAATATCGCCCACGCACAGCTCGCCGCCTTGCAGGACGTTGAGGATCCGCAGCCGGGTCCGGTCGGAAAACGCCCGGAACATCAGGTCAACCGTGTCCTGCCCCTCGCTCTCGACGGCCTTCGCCAGAGAAGAAGCGGCGGAACTGGGGCTACAGCAGCGTGCCTTGGCACTCATCGTATCCATACTCTAAATCAGCAGAGAGGTTGCCGTCAAGGGGGCAGCACTGCCTCCGCTTTCCGGCGGTTGCCGGTGCCCTTGCCGCACTCAGAAAATTACGCCACGGCACTATCGGGCTGCCAGCCGGCCTGCTCGCCGGCGCTCTGGCAGGTAATCGCCCCGTCTAGCAGCCGCAGGGTTCGCTTGGCACGCTTGGCGGCGCGGGGGTCGTGCGTCACCATGACGATGGTCTTTCCCTCCGCGTTGAACTCCTCCAGGAAGCCGATGATCTGCTGGCTGGTGTCCGGGTCGAGATTGCCGGTGGGCTCGTCGGCCAGAATGACCGCGGGATCGTTGGCCAGCATCCGGGCCAGGGCCACGCGCTGTTGCTGGCCGACGCTCAACTCGCCCGGCTTGTGATCGAGCCGGTCGGCCAATCCCACGCGTTCCAGCAGGGCGGTGGCGCGGTCCTGCTGGGCCTTCTCACCCATCTTGGCCAGGAAGAGCGGAACCTGGACGTTCTCCAGTGCCGACAGGTACGGCACCAAGTTGAATGTCTGGAACACAAACCCGACCTTCTCTCTCCGCATCTTCGCTCTCTCGCTGGGGCTCAAGTCGTAAACCGAGGCGGCCTCCAGCAGCACGCGACCGTCGGAGGGCGAGAGCATTCCGCCGAGCATCAGCAGCAGCGTGCTCTTGCCGCTGCCGCTCGGTCCGACGACGGAGACGAAATCGCCGCCCGCAATATGCAGTGTTGCCCCGTCGAGGGCCTTGACCACATGCCCGCGATGACGGTAAGTCTTGCTGACGTTTTCCATCCTCAACATGGATCAAACCTCCTGGAAGGTGGCGCACGGGTCGAGCCGGGCGGCACGCCGGGCGGGAAAGTAACTGGCCGCCAGCGCCAGCCCCACGGAAATACCCACCGCCAGCAGGGCCAGCAGGGGCATCGGCAGGACGACGACGCCCGCCAGTTTGGGGCCGAGCGTCACGGCCAGGATGGTGCCCAGCACGTAGCCGCCGATCCCGCCCGCCAGCCCCAGGATCAGGGCCTTGAGCAGGAAGATTCGCAGCACCAGGCCCGAATTGGCCCCCAGGGCCATCAAGGTGCCGATCTCCCGCCGCCGCTCGAAGACGTTGGCGTACATGTAATTGGCGATGCTCGCCCCGCCCACGAAGACGATGATCACCAGGAACATCAGCGACAGGTTCGCCATCATGCGGTTGACATTGATCTGCGAAGCCGCGATCTGCGCAACGGTGACCACCTTGGCGTCGGGCAGGAGGTGGTTGATCTTCTCCACCAGGCCCTTGGAAATCTCCTGGCAGCAGCCGACCACTTCGATGGCGTTGATCACCGGCCCCTTGTGCGACAGGTCCTGAACCACGTGCAGGTGGGCGAAGATGCGGGAATCGTCCACGGTGCCGGTCTGCGGCAACACGGCGGTGACGCTGAAGGTCTTGCCCAGCACGTCCAACTTGTCGGCGTCCTTCAGCCCGAGCGTGGCGGCCACGTCGGCGCCCACCAGGACTTCGTTGTCTTCGAGGGTCTCGATGACCCGTTTGCGGGCCAGCGTTTTCTTGTCGTCCGATCCCATCATGCCCACCGAGGCACCGCAGCCGATGGGCCGCGAGAAGATGCCCGCGCCCTGCCAGGCGGCCTTGGCCTGGAACTCGCTCTTGGGCAGGATGCCCGTGAGCGTGAACGTCTTGCCGCCCAACTCGACCGGCAGCGACAACTTCGGCGAGATGTTGTCCAGGCCGGCCAGGTCCGACATGGCCAGGGTGGTAACGTATTCCTCGGGGATCGTCTCGCCCTGCATGTCGGCCGCGTAGTAGTCTTGCAGCGTGGCCGATTTGGGCAGCACGAGCACGTTGGCCCCCAGGGAATCCATCTCCCGGGCGACCGCCATTTCGGAATAATGGGAGATGTTCTTGATCGACACGATCACCGTGATCCCCAGCAGGATCGCCAGGAAGCTGGTCAAGAGTTGGCTCCTGCGCTCGAAAATCTCGCGCAAGACGAGCGTGCGTAATCGCATGATTTCGGCCTCCTAGTAGTCCGACATACCTTATTTGTGGAGTAGGGTGCCACTGCTGGCTTGTCCAGCAGTGCGGAAGACACGGTTGGGCAAGCCAACCGTGGCACCCGACAGTTTAGCTGCGTCGGCCTCCTAGTGGTGGCAAGCGCAATTCGGGCCGCAACTCGAGGCCGACTTGAGCTTGGCGATCATTTCCTCTTTGCTGACATCGCCGGCGAACGTGCCGACGACCGAGCCGGGCGGGCACATCAGAACCGTGACCGGAGTGGTTGTCGCCGGATCGACTTGCAGGGCCTTGAGGAACGCGGCCTCGGCCGGATCGTTGGCGTTGAGGGTCACCACCTTGCTGTTGGGCCCGTAGGTCGCGTCCGTGGCGAAGTCCCGCACGCCCTTCTGCAGCGACACGGCATGGACCTGCGGCGCTGGACGGTCCACGCACAGCAGCACGAGCTTGCGATCCTGCAAGGCCTTCATGCACTCCGCCGTGCAGGGGCTGACCAGTGCCTGGCGGATTTGGCTCTCATCGAAGCGGGTGGGGAGGCCCTTGGTCATGGCGCCGTTGGGGGCAATCGCCAGCACGAACGGCATCGGGGCGCGGCCGACGCCGTAGCGGGTCACGACTGGCTGCTCGGCCGGATCGCCCGTCTGGATCTCGACGGACTGGGCCGAGTCGGTCAGTTTCGCCATGGCGGCCTGGAACACGCCCCGCATCACGCGGCTCGACTGCGTATCGTCCTTCCAGAAGAAGATGAACAGGTACTTGCTGTCCTTGGCGGCCTTCTCGATGGCGGCGGCTCCGGGGCTGGCCGCGACCGGCGCGGCCCCGGCGGCCGGCGCGGCCCCGGCGGCCGGCGCGGCGGCGCGTGCGGCCGGGCCCGCCGTCCACAGCGCCACGGCGACGGCCAGCGACAACAGAACCGACCCCTGCACGAGCGTTCTCTTCCGCGACATTTCTCGTTCTCCTCGAACTTGGGTGGGATGCAGGAACACGTTCGTAGACCGGTTTATAGCAGATATGCGGATGCGCGTATACAGAGGCAGCGGCGGAATCGCCGGATTTTTTTGGAGAGCACGGCCGGCAATCCGTGGGGGGTACGCTTTCCGTAATCGTTGCTGATCGACACTTATGAGAGCCATCAGCGAAGGTTAGCGAACATCAGTGTTCCTCGGTTGCCTCGGCACTCCTGGAAACGTGATCAAGTTGTCTTGACGCGGAACCTAACTGGAAATGGCCGCTTCCAGGGCCGACCTTCCCGTGCAGAGCTTGTAGCAGTGGTCGAACTCGGGGCACGCGAAGCGGTCGTCCCACTCGGCCATGTCGACCGCCACCCTGCGCTGGGAAACACAGGTCCCGCCGGCCCTGCGCAGCTCGTAGGAGAACACCTTCCCCGCCACCGGCCGGTCGGCCTCGGGCGGCAGAATGGAGGGGAACATCGTGCCGTAGCATCTCTTGTGAGCGTGCCCACACACGGCGATTATCCTTGCTGAGGCTCCTTGTGCTCGTCCAGGCTGCGCAGCCAGTCACGCAGCCGGGCGTCGATCTGGTCCCGCACGTGGCGGAACGCCTGCAGTTGCAGCTCCTCGGTGCCCGCCACGCTCGCCGGGTCCTCGAAAGGCCAGAACAGCCGCTCGCCCAGCCCGGGAAACATCCTCGGACAATTCTTCTCCGCGTCCGCGCAAACGATGATGAGGTAATGCGCGGTGAGCCGGCCGAGATACACTTGCAGGCCCTTCGATTGCTGCCCGGACACGTCGAGTCCGATCTCCCGCATGACCGGCGCGACCAGCGGATGGATCCGCTCGGGACTCAAGCCGGCGCTATGCACGTTGAAGCGGTCGCCGGCATGTTTGCGGAGCAGGGCCTCGGCCATCTGGCTTCGCGCCGAGTTCCGCGTGCAGAGGATCAACACGTTCTTGCGGTTATCCATCAGTGGCCTGCTCCCCATTACTTTCCAACCATTTCCGGCACTTGCACCCCCTGCGGCGCACGCTCATCGGCGAAAACACGCTTCTGCAGGTAGAGCGACACGTTGACCAGGCCGATCATCACCGGCACCTCGACCAGGGGACCGATGACCGCCGCAAAGGCCGCCCCGTGATGGATCGTAAACACGGCCACCGCCACGGCGATCGCCAGCTCGAAGTTGTTGCTGGCGGCGGTGAAGGACAACGTGGCCGTCTGGGCATAGTTGGCCCCGACCTTCCGTCCCATGTAAAAGCTGACCAGGAACATCACGATGAAGTAGATCAACAGCGGCACCGCGATTCCTAGCACGTGCAGCGGCCGCTCCACGATCTTCTCGCCTTGCAGGCTGAACATCACCAGAATCGTGAACAGCAGGGCGATCAGGGTGACGGGGCTGATCCTGGGGATGAACTCTCGCTCGTACCACGTTCGCCCCCTGGCCTTAACGAGCACGAACCGCGTTATCATGCCTGCCAGCAAGGGGATGCCCAGGTAGATGAAGACGCTCTTGGTGA
>Ga0326727_10006510_pt1 | contig 31956 bp, 19 predicted proteins | sample MB2enrmetagenome_FD_207643 | JGI IMG/M metagenome (GOLD analysis project Ga0326727, IMG submission 207643) | Lab enriched peat soil microbial communities from McLean, Ithaca, NY, United States - MB29MY | ecosystem: Environmental > Terrestrial > Soil > Wetlands > Peat | place: USA: New York...
GATTTATCGCCCTTGCGCATTCCGCGGATAATATTGGAGGTGAACCTGAGGTCGCGCGTGGCGCCTTCGATGCGGATTCCGTAGCCAGGTGCGCCCGGACTTCCATTACCTTCGATGGTGTTTTCCGTAAACGTATTTCGACTTGCCGCGTTGCTTTCTGACTCGTCACGAAAGAAAATTCCCGCTCGCCCGTTCCCGCTAACCACATTCTGGTAAAAAACATTGTCAGTGTCTTTGTGACCCAGAGAGATTCCATCCTGGCCATTGTTCCAGGATTCGTTCTGTTCGTACCGCGCGTGCTGGACGCGCCAGCAGAGGTAGAGGCCGTCCGTGCCATTGTTGTGGGCGCGGTTATAGCGAACCAGTCCGCGCAGCGCTCCGGTCCCCAGATGGATGCCTAACTGGGCGTTCCCATAGGCTTCGCAGTTTTCCACTACAGGACCTTCTACAAATTGGGTGCTAATGCCATCACCCGGAAAATTCCGCGCCACGCAATTGCGGATAGTCATTCGCTTGGAGTGGAAGAAATAAATGCCGCCCGCCTGGCAACCGTCCAGGACCTCGCTGCCCTCACGGCTCCCATCCACGGTGAGCTCCTCGACGCGCACATCCTCGACCTCATATCCAGCGATGAGGGGAAAAGTATTGAAAACCTCGCCTGCTCTGTCGACAGAATAGTCCATGTGCAGGAAGCGGTCGAAGAAGAGCGTCTGGCCCTCGATGCGGACGATCGTGCGAACGCTGGGCGTCCAGCCGGAGGGTGAGGCCTTGTCGAGGATGGTGACTCCCATGCCCGGAGCAAAACCGCGCGCATCCTCGAGGGTGGCTTGGAATTCACCGTAGTCGGCATCGAGCGCCAGCCTGCCTTTGAGCCCCTGCGCTTTCTTCAGAATTGTCTTCTCGGGCCCCTCCCCACGCAGGGTGACATGGCTGGCCATGCGGACGGAATTCTGCAGCGTGTAGGTTCCAGCCTTGATCAGGACGATTCCCCCACCGGCAACGGCCACACGGTCCACGGCCTTTTGGATGGCGGTCCTATCAGTGCCGACCACATCAGCTTCTGCCGGTCCAACGCTCACAGTCACAGAACCCTCCTTTGGCCAATCCCGCCCGCTGCGGGCCATCCAAATTAACAAAAGCAGCACGGACAATAGAATCCGCCGCGAGGGCAGCGAAGTGTGCCTGAGTATCTGCATGGCTGACTCCTTATCGGGAGATCGGATGATCGGGAGATCGGGTGAACAAAAAATCCGACCGTCGATTGAACCGGCAATTAAACGTTCCTCCGACCTCGCCGGTCATCCGATCTCGCGTTCGCCCGATCTGCCGATGCACCCTCATCCGACTCCTGTGTTCACCCGATTACCCGATCTCTCGACTCGTCACTGCACGTCGAGGTGTTGTTGTCCCGCATGAAGTGCCAGCTTCTTCCCATTCCAGTAGAACCACCCGGAGAGCGTACCCGGCAAAGTGACGTCCGCAGCCAACGTTTGCGCTTTCCGCTGATAAGAAACCATGATGTCCCCTGCCGGGTGAGGCAAGGTGACTTTAAGCTGTGTGAGCGGGCCCAATTGGGGTTGAATGGCCACCTCACGGAAGCCCGGGGCGGCGGGTTCAATTCCCGCCACTGTGGCCAGCAAGTCGAAGTTGGGATGGGCGCTCCAGGCGTGGCAGTCGGAACGCGTGGGCTCAGGGGTTTCAGCCCAGGTCGTCAGGCCGAGCGCCAGCATGTGGCGCCAGGGGACTAGCTGCGCGACGTATTCATCTCCCAGACCTGCCTTCTTCATGGCACGGAAAAGGTAAAAGCGAAAGTAGTAGGTGGCCTGCGTAAGGCTTGGGTCGCTCAGCACAGTTTTCATTACGGCGCGTTGTTCGGCGGCAGGAATGGCATCCTCGAGCACCGCCAGGACATTGGCATGTTGGCTGAACGTCCGGCGCGCGGGGGTGTCGGCCACCAGCTTTCGCGCCGGATCCCAACAACTTTGATAGACCGCCGCGGCAATTCTCGAGGCGAGCTGCCGGTCGCGTGCCGCCTCCTCCTTGCTGCCATAAGACTCTTCCAGGTCCGCAGCGTAGCGCAGCCCTGCGGCGAATTGCAGGCTGAGAATGGAGGACTGTCCATCACTCTCTAGCGGCGGAACGCCGCCGTCGAACTGGCGTGACCAATCGACGAAATCCCACCATTCGAGACGTCCCAGCAATCCCGAAGGCGACAGGCGATGCTCGAACCAGCCCAGTACGTCGCGGACGCCCGGCAGGTAACCTCGCAGGAAATCGACATCGCCGCGGTACCACCAGAGGTCGTGCATCATGCCGATCCAAAAGAGTGCGAACGGCGGGATGTATTGCGGCAAGAATGATGCATAGCGGCTCTGGATCAAGCCTTCCGGGGTGCGGGATTCGTCCAGCGATTCGATGGCATTTTTAACCAAGCGATCGTCCCCGGTCATGTAGAGAGAAATCAGTCCCTGGATGCGCGTGTCGCCGCCATATTGGAGTTGTTCCCAATACGGGCAATCCATGTAGGTCTCATGAGCGCAGAGCCGGGCTGTGCGCCAGCCCACCTGAAAGATTTTCGCAAGCTCTGCATCGTCGCTCTCAAAGCTGGCCCGCATCTCGAATGGGTAAGCGGTAAAGCGCGACCTCAGATCTTCCACGGTCAGCGGCTCCTTGCCGGTCTCGACATCCAGTTGCAAGTATCGAAAAGTGCGCCACCAGAGTGGCCGGAACATGCGGTGCCGACCGCCCTCCGGCTGGAAGCGATCCTCGATGCCGCGGATTTCCTTCCCTCCGATTTGGTTGCGATTGCCTTTCTCGCGCCCCTTGTAAAGCGCCTCCGCGTAGGTCAGGGTGATGCTGGCGCCTCGGCCACCGCTGGTGACGAGCTCCGGATAACCGGTGGTCAGGTAGCTTTGATCGAAAAGCAGCGAGGCCCGTGAATTGGCCGGCAGGGTGATGGGTTGATCGCCCTGAACGAATCCTGAGGGGGGCTCGATGCCACTCGCGCGGGCTACGCGGGAGAACCTTTCCAGCTTATCTTCCATCAAGGGAATGGTTCGCGGAATCAGCATCCATCTTGATGGACTGTCTCTAATTCCGCGCGGGCCGCCCCGGGTGATGGGTTTTGCAGCCCTCCAACCGGAATCGTCGAAATCTCCTGCTTCCCATCCCCACGGATACTTCGCGCCGTCCACGTCCTCGCCTGGGCCGGACGCCAGATATCCGCCGAGCTTCTCTTCATCCGGGCAGATCAAGCGCACGGCCTGGCTCTTGAGGACCTTCCAGGATGGACCTGTGTTCACGATCTCTTCGGCTTTGCCGTCGCCTTGAACGATCAAGCCGGTTTCGTTGGTCATCTGGGCGATGGGAGCCAGTTCGGCGAAGTTCCAAACAACGGCCGCAAGCGCATTTTGGCCGGGCACAAGGTGCGGAGCAATATCCAGCGTCTCGTAGCGCCAATGATACAGATCGCCGCGCGCAGGGCCGGCCACCACCCGCTTGCCATTCACGAACAGCTCATAGCGGTTGTCGCCGCTCACGTGGATAACGAAGCGCTGAGGAACTGAGGCCAGTGTGAAAGTCTTGCGGAAATGAAATACCCCGAACTCCCGCTGCGGGCCTTCGGGATGCGTAATCCACCAGGCTTTCCAGAGATGGTTAATGAGATCGTTCCCCATCGTCTGCGAGGTGGAGATCGAGCATGGAAACAGAGAGAGTACAACCGCTAAGACGATATATGGGCTTCGCTTTTGATAAGGCATGATCCTTTTTCCTCTTTGGACTGCCGCAGCGTCTCGAACGCAACGTAGCGCCGGCCTTGATGTGGGCATCCCTCCTAGAATCGTGCGATCCGCACCAAATCATAGAGCCACATTCCTGCCATCAGCAGAGCAGGAGCCCACACGAGCGCCCGAGTGCGTCTCAGGGCGACTTCAACTCCTGGGAATCTCGCGCGCAGCCATGGCCAGGCCAGGCAAGCAAGTGCCCCTATGTAAAAGACGAACCCGAAGGGATTCGCCTGCCAGGCCGTCTTGAAATGACCGTGTGAAATACTACAGAAGGCGTGAGTCAGGCCACAACCTGGGCAAGGAAATCCCGTCAGCATTTTAAAGGGGCAGAGGGGCACAACGGGCAGTTTCGAGGCTGGTATGAGGATACTTGCCGCCAGGGCTACGCCGGCCGCACGCTGCAAAAGTTTGATCGACTCCATCATTTGAAACACTCAGTCTGCCGCAGTAATGGGTATCCGATTCTTGAGCTCGTTCGCCTTCACTAAGAATAGGATCAGCAGAGCCAGCGTTGCGGCTCCAGTAAGGCAGCCGACAACGGGAACTACTGAAGCCGCGCTACAGACGGCATATCCAAGCCCCAGGTCCCGCCCGCAGTTTCCCACGGAACTGTCTCCAACCGAGTTGAAATACGCTTTGAATGAGTCGGCGAGCCCGGGAAAAACATAAAAGTTCCAAACCAGGTTAAAGCACGGGATCAGCAGCAGCCAAACCAGGCTGGGCTCGAGCTTCCTGAAGGCGCTCGGAACCCTCTGAAAATCCGTATAGACCAGGAGAATCACAACAACGCTCAGGGCGAGGTGAAACAAGAGAACATAAACGAAGATGAAGATAAAGTGAGTGGGTTGCAGCAAACCTTCCAACACACCTTGCAGGCCTTCCATAGTTGTCTCCCGCCCATCTGGGACGTGCGTTTTGGAAACTCCGGCCGCCGTGAGTGTACACGAAACAGGCTCGCTCTGGAAGCGGTGCGAGCCAGGGGACGGCAAGCCGTCCCCCTACGAGTTGTAGGGGTAGGGCTCACTCGACACCCATCCCAATGTCATTCCATGCGGACCGCGGTCATGGGGTCGATGCGCGAGGCTCGGCGGGCCGGCAAGTAGGCGGCGAACAGCGCCACCACGAGGAGCAGTAGCGACACCATGGCGAGGGTGGGTAAGTCATGCGCTGAAAGCCCAAAAAGCATGCTGGCAAGCAGGCGGCTCGAGGCCAGCGCGCAAGGAATTCCGAGCGCTAATCCCAGAAGAGCCAGCGCCAGCGCTTCCCGCAGGACCGCCCAAAGCACTCTCCGCGGCGGCGCGCCCAGCGTCATGCGAATTCCGATTTCGCGCGTACGTCGGGTAACGGCGTAGGACATCAATCCGTACAACCCGACCGAAGCCAATAAAAGCGCCAGCGCCGCGAAAAAGCACGAGAGCAGGGCGATAACATGCTCCTCCACCAGCGCCTGATCGACCTCTTGCGCAACTGTCTTCGTGCTCAGGGGATATTCATGTCCGAGGGACTGAATCTCATTCCCCACGGCCTGAGCCAGCGCTTCCGGCGCCTCCCTGGTGCGCACAAAGAGATGGCCCTCTTGCGTCCATTGCGGATATTGAAGACAGGAAACGTAAACAACCGGAGCAGCTGCATTGCGGAGATCGAAAAGCCGCGTATTGTTTGCGATGCCTACAACTTCGAGGTTCTGGAACTCGGGCATGAAGCCAAAGCGAATGCGCTGGCCGAGGGCATTGCCTGAGGGGAATAGCCTCCCGGCAAGACCACTGCTGACAATGGCGACGTGGGGGTGGTGCTCGTCATCGCTCCAGCCGAAGTCGCGGCCGCGAAGCAGACCGATGCCGAGCGTGCGGAAGAAACTTGGCGAGACCATCACCGCTGCCGTCGCAACGCCAGCGCTTGGCCCGGAGGCATCTGACATCCTTGAGACCGTGTCCTGCCAGCTCCGGTCGTCACTGAGGGAGACATCCGAGAAGGCAAGAGAACGTACGCCCGGGAGGCTGGAGGTCCGCTCAATGAGTTGTTTGTGATAACTGCTGATGTCCAGGTTCTGGTAACCGCCCGGCCTGGGATAAAGGTCAACTTGAAGGACGCTTTCTTGCTCGAAGCCGAGGTTGGCGGAACATAACTTCCGAAAGCTTCGCACCAGGAGTCCGGCTGCCAACAGCACCGTAAGGGAAAGGGCGACCTGGGTGACGATGAGCGCCTTGCCGGGCTTTCCAGTGCCACCCGCCAAGCTGCGAGCGGCCTGGAGGGCTGAAGCGGGATCTTCGCGCGACGCGCGCCAGGCAGGAGCCAGACCAAAGAGGATTCCGGCCACGATGGCGGCGGACGCAGTCAGCGACAGTACACGCCGATCAGGGCTCAGATCGAGGATGACCGGAGTCAGATCTCCCTCCGTCAGGAGACCCACGAGCAGGCGGCTTCCCCAGTAGGCAAAGGCGATTCCCAGCACCGCGCCAGAGCCAGAAAGGAAAAGACTCTCGGTCAATACTTGGCGGGCCAGTGTCCAGCGATTCGCCCCCAGCGCCACACGTACGCTCATCTCGTGGCTTCGCGCGGCTGCGCGCGCCAGCATCAGGCTCGCCAAGTTCACGCAGGCGACTAGGAGGATCATCCCCACAATGCCCATCAGCACGTAGAGCGGCCGCGTAAAGGTGGAGCGCAGCGCGGCGTTGACGCCCGTCGCGGCGGGCGCTACGTCCAAGCCCATCGAAAAGAAGGTTTGTCGCCGAAGTCCGGGAGTCTCGGTGGAAGCCGTGGCTCGCAGCACCTCAGGCCAGAATGATTGCAGTTGGGCTCGAGCCTGCGCAACACTGACGCCGTCCTTAAGCCGGCCTGTAATAAACACCCAAAGCATCGCCCGGTTGTCGGTACCTTTCATCGGAATCGTGACGTCCGGCGACACGCCGGTCGTCATGCCCGTGAACCACTTCCGCGACACGCCGATGATGGTGAAGGGCTGTCCGTCGATCGCTATCTGTTTTCCGACAACGTCCGAAGCCCCACCGAAGCGGCGTTGCCAGAACTCGAAGCTAAGAACGGCCACCGGCGAGGTTCCGTTCCCCGCGAGATTCACATCTTCCGGCGCAAGTAATCGTCCCAGAAGAGGCGTCGCGCCCAACTCGGAATAGTAATTCCCGGTCACCGAGCGCACATTGGCTTGCGAGAGTACTCCGTTGATCTCGACATTGGTCATCCCGCCAAAGCTCCAGCCAATTAAGCCTGAAAAAAACTTTTGCCCTCGTTCGATCTCACGAAACATAGGATACGAGAACATGATTCTGTTGCCTCGGCGGACTACGGAAAGCTCCACAAGGCGCTCCGGCTGCCGCACCGGAAGGTCACGAAGGAGCAGAGCATCGAGCAGGGAGAAGATGGCGGTGTTGGCGCCGATTCCCAGCGCCAGCGAGAGGATCGCCACGCACGTGAAGCCGGGATGCTTGCCCAGCACGCGCAGGGTATATCGCAGATTCCGCCAGACGGTTTTCATCGTAGAACCGCCGCAGTCCAGCCTCGACAATAATAGCCCTTTCCCTTGGAGTCTGTGTGATAACCCTGTCCAAGCTGTCATTCCGAGCGGAGCGAGGAATCTCGCTCTGAGTATTTTCAAGGCAATGCGAGATTCCTCGTCGTCCCGATCAGATCGGGACACCTCGGAATGACATGCTGGGATTATCACACAAACTCTCTTGGGGAGAGGGCTGTTCATACACTTCCAGCCCTTGATGATAGCGCAGATAACTCGCGGCGCGAGAAGTATGGTAGACTGCGCTCGATCGTGCTCTGCTGTTAGGCGGTGGCGCAATGAGTCCAATTCAAGCCGGCCCTTTAATTCTCAAACTGGATAGCCCTGAAGCGACGCTCGAACTGGTGGGCGGAAAGGGTTTGTCACTGGCGCGCATGGCGGCGCACGATCTGCCCGTGCCGCCCGGTTTTCATATCACCACCCACGCCTATCGCCGGTTTGTGAGCGAGAACCGATTAGCCGACGCGCTGCTTTCCGCCGCGGCGCAAGCCAGCCCGGACGATCCAGCCACATTGGAGCGCGCTTCGGCGCAAATCCAGTCCCTGTTCGCCCAGAGTACGATCCCCGAGGATGTCGCTGCGCTGATTGAGCAGTCCTATAACGAACTGGGCAAAGGCGATCCGCCTGTCGCGGTGCGCTCCTCCGCCACTGCGGAAGACTTGCCGGAGATGTCGTTCGCGGGCCAAATGGAAACCTATCTGAACGTGTGCGGGGGAGTGAATGTGCTGGATGCCGTCAAGCGCTGCTGGGGCTCGTTGTGGACGGCGCGCGCGCTCAGCTACCGCGCGCAACATGGCATCCGTCCCGAAGATGTCAGCATCGCCGTGGTGGTGCAGCAACTGGTTCCGGCTGATGTAGCCGGCGTCCTCTTCACGGCGAATCCAATGACGGGCGCGCGTGACCAGATGATGCTTAACGCGGCGTGGGGATTGGGCGAGGCGATCGTCGGCGGACAAGTTACACCCGACACGATTGTCGTCGCCAAGCAAACGGGCGCGCTGGTGTCGCAGGACATCGCGCGTAAAGAGGTGATGACGGTACTCGTTTCTGGAGGAACACGCGAAGAGCCGGTGCCTGCGGAAAAGCGCACTCGGCCTGCCCTGCAACCGGCGCAAGTCGCTGAACTGGTCCGTCTCGGCGCCAAGATCGAGCAGCTTTATGGACAGCCGATGGACATCGAATGGGCGATGTGCCACCAGCGCATCTTCATCCTCCAGGCGCGTCCTATTACCGCCCTGCCTGAGCCGCGCCCGACGTTGGAATGGAAGCTGCCGCAGGCGGGGGGGCGCTACGCGCGAAGCGGCGTAGCCGAACTGCTGCCCGATCCGCTCTCGCCGCTCTTCGCGACGCTCGCTCTGCCGCTGTGGAACGAAACGCTGCGGGCTTTGCTGCAATCGCTGGGATTCGGGCGCCTGATGGCCGGTGGTAATTTCCTTCTGGTGACCATCCATGAGTACGCCTACGCCGAAATCGGGCTAGGTGCGTGGCAAACGACCCGGCTGCTCGTCGCCTTGCCCACGCTCCTCCCCAGGATGGTCCGGCTGCTGCGTTCGGCGCAGGCGCGCTGGGCCGAGCAAGCGCGGCCACACTATGCAAACGTCGTCAGGGCGTGGGCTGTGCGCGACTTGGATAATACCCCCGCAGCGGAATTGCTCGCCGGCGCGGGCGAGATTGTGAAGGCGGCGGCAAACCATTACGTGGACATCCAGACCGGTATCATTCCGGTTTCGACTCTAAGCGAGGCGACGTTCACGCAGGTCTACAACCGCTTCCTCAAGCGTAAGGGCGGGCCGCCCGCGCTAGCATTTTTGCTTGGTTTCGATAGCGAGCCCATCCGGGCCGAGAAATCACTTTATGACCTGGCCTCCTGGACACGCACGCAGCCGGAACTCGCCAGCTATCTTGCACACGCCTCGAGCGAGCACATTGCGGTGGCATACGCCTCCCAGACCGCGCCCATTGCCGATGTTGAGAGCTGGCGGCAGTTCACTGGCCGCTTCGCACAGCATCTTGATTGCTTCGGTCACGCCGTCTACGACCTGGATTTTGCATCGAGCGCCCCCGCGGACGACCCCGAGCCGCTGCTAAAAACACTCAAATACTTTCTCTCGGGGGAGGCGCGCAGCCCTTATGAGCGTCAGGCAGCGGCGGCCGCGGCGCGGGAGCAAGCCACCGAATCCCTTCTTGCCCGGCTGAAAGGCCTCCGATTGCGATTCACCCGGCCTCTGGTTCGCACAGCCCAGCGGTACGCGCCGCTGCGCGAGGACGCGCTCGCCGACGTCGGGCTGGGCTGGCCGCAACTGCGCCGCATGTTGCGCGAAGTCGGACGGCGGCTGGCCGTGGCGGGCGCGATCGCGCAACCCGACGACGTGTTTTGCTTGACGTATGAAGAAGCGGAAGCAGCGGCACGCGCCCTCGACTTAGGCCAGCCCCCGCGAGATTACGCTGGCGCAGTGGCCAAGCGCCGGGCTACGCAGGATATCGAGCGTAGGGTGACGCCGCCCGTTGCCCTGCCCATCAAGGGCGGCGCCCGATTCCTTGGCATCGACTTCAGCCACTGGATGCCGGCGCGCACCGGCCAGCGTGCCGGTAAGGTCATCAAAGGGGTTGGCGCGAGTCCGGGCCGCGTGACGGGAGTTGCGCGGGTGATTCACGGCCCCGAGGAGTTCGACCAGATGCAACCGGGTGATATCCTCGTTGCCAAAATCACCACCCCGGCCTGGACTGCGCTCTTCGCGCTCGCTTCCGGTGTGGTCACCGATGTCGGCGGTCCACTCAGTCATAGTTCCATTGTGGCGCGCGAGTATCACATCCCGGCGGTGCTGGGGACGGGCGTGGCGACGGAGCGCATCCGCAGCGGACAGCATATCTCCCTGAACGGCGATGCCGGGGAGGTGGCCCTTGCGGACTCCCTGTCCCTTGACAACCCCGAAAAGTAGGCTAGAATGCTTGGTAGCGCTTCTTGTTCCCGCCTTCGCGGGAATGATGGGGATTAAAAGGGCAGCGAAGGATGCACGAATGTCGTTGAAAACAAAGCACCGCGTTTCTTGGCAGAGGACTGAAACAGGAATGTTATTGATAACAAAGGAGTTATTCTCGAACAGCGGGAATGTTGTTGAAAATAAAGGGCCTTATCCCATCTCCCCGGCTCGCACCGCGCGCTGAAGCACATCCTCCCACCCTCGGCTCGACGCGCGACCACTCGCTTAGATTAACGTCTATGGGGCGTAGGTCTTGGCTCAGGGGATTTATGAAGCGAAAACTCGCTCTTGCAGTTTACCTTTGGGCGAGCGCACTCACCATTGCTTCCGCTCAGACGTTGCAGGTCATTCCCACCCAGGTTTTGGTGGACGAAGCGGCGGCGGTCCGGGCCACTGGATTGCAGCCCAATGAACACATTTCTATTCAGGCCGAATTGGTCGATGGCGAAAGCCATACTTGGGCCTCGCAGGCGGAATTCGCGGCCGACGCACAAGGTGTGGTTGATACCTCCAATCAAGCTCCTGTGAAAGGCTCGTACAGTGGAGTGTCCGCAGCGGGCCTGGTCTGGTCAATGAGGCCGACGGAGAAACATGTGTCATCGTATCAACCTCCCCGGGAGTTGGGCCCGCAGATCATCGAATTCCGGCTGGTGAGAGATGGCCGGCAAGTGGCGAACGCCCGACTGGAGCAGTTGATGGTGGCAAGCGGGGTGGAACGCATAAAGTTGGAGGGGCAAATTCACGGCGTACTTTTTCTGCCCAACACCAACGGGCCCCGTCCCGCGGTGCTAGTCCTGGGAGGGTCAGAAGGAGGACGACCACAGGGCAAAGCTGCTTGGTTGGCCTCGCGGGGATATGCGGCGCTCGCGCTGGCTTATTTTCGATATGACGATCTTCCGCCTCTCCTGCAAGGGATTCCGTTGGAGTATTTCGGCAATGCGCTCGCCTGGATGATGCAGCGACCGGAGATTGTGTCAGACCGGGTCGCCGTGATGGGAACTTCTCGGGGCGGCGAACTTGCACTGCAATTGGGATCGATGTACCCGCAGATCCGGGCCGTGGTGGCTTATGTGCCGGCGAGCGTGCGCTTTCCGGCCTGCTGTGGCAATACCGCCGTCCCCTATGCCTGGACGTGGAGGGGACAACCACTATCGTATGTGTTGCCGCGCTTCCTGGGGAACCCTACGGCCATGATGCAAGCCTCCATCCCGGTCGAGCAAACGCGCGGACCGGTGCTCTTGATCTCGGGAGTCGACGATGGGGTGTGGCCGTCACAGATGATGGCGAATGCGGTTGTGGCCCGCCTGAAACAATCCCACTTCCCTTATGCCGTCGAACATCTGAAATACCCTCATGCCGGGCACCGGGCAGGCAGACCGGAAGTGGTCCCTACCTGGCATGGCAAGGTCGTGAATCCCACTTCGGGGAGAGAACAGAACTTGGGTGGGAGCCCAGAGGGGGATGCGCAATCCTCACTGGACGCGATCCCAAAAGTGCTCGAGTTTTTGCGCCAAAGCTTACAGGGTGGCCCGTCGCAACCATGAGAACGATAGCATGGCATGGGAGCGGGGAAGCCCCCTCACCCGTCACGCGGCGGCTGGTGAAAGCACCGTCGCGTGACACCCTCTTCCCAAGTGAGTCTGTGTGATAACCCCAGTTTGCGTGTCATTCCGAGGAGTCCCGCAGGCGTGGGACGACGAGGAATCTCGCACTGCCTTGAAAATACTCAGAGCGAGATTCCTCGCTTCGCTCGGAATGACAGCTTAGGCTGAGTTATCACACAGGGCCCAAGGGAGAGGGCTGTTTATCCACGTTGAGAGAGCTGACTTGCGCCAATCCAAAATCTAAAATCCAAAACCATTAGAGGTTTTGCTTGAAGAATTCCAGCATGCGTTGGGTGAGATAGAACCTCGCTGGCTCGCTGGCGAATCCGTGCTCTTCTCCCGGCTGGACGTAGAGCTCGAAGGGCGTGCGCGCCTTGACGAGCCCTTCCACGAAGTTCAGAGTGTTCTGCATGTGCACGTTGTCGTCGTCGGTGCCGTGCATGAGCAGCACTTTGGCCTTCAGCTTATCGGCGGTTTCCAGCGGCGACGCGGTTTTGTAACCGTCCGGATTCTCCTTTGGGGTGCGCATGTAGCGCTCCGTGTAAATGCTGTCGTAGAAGATCCAGGCCGTGACGGGGCCGCCTGCCGCGCCGCACTTGAACACCTCGGGCGCGTGAGTCAGCGCGTAGAGCGTCATGAAACCGCCGTACGACCAACCCGTTATGCCGATCCGCGCGGCATCGACGTAAGGCAGAGATTTCAAGTAGGCGACGCCTGCAAGCTGGTCCTCGAGCTCGTAGTGTCCAAGGTTCTTGAATACCTTTGACTCAAAAGCGTGTCCTCGCCCCCAGGACCCGCGGTTATCGAGCGACCAAAGGATATAGCCCTGTTCGGCCATGAAATGGTCGTGCACGGAAGTCAAGCCCCAACGGTTCTGGATGAGTTGCATGCGAGGGCCGCCGTAGACTTCGATAATGACCGGATATTTCTTCGCCGGGTCAAAGTCCGGAGGCTTCACCAGGCGCGCGTAGAGTGTGGTGCCGTCTGCGGCTTTCACTTCAACCAGTTCTGTCTTGCCCAGCGCGTATTCATCGAGATGCCCGGTTTGTTTGCTGAGCGTGGCCAGGGGCGACCCGTCCGCCTTGAGCAGCCGGGTTTCCGGCGGATCATTGAGGGAGGAAAACTGGTCGAGGAGAAATTGCCCATCCGGCGAGAGGTCGAGTCCGTGCGCCCCGGGCTGTGGCGCGAGAGGCTGCAAACCGCCGCCCTCGAGTCTTACGCGGTAGAGGTGACGCTCGCGTGGATCGGGAGTCGTAGCGGCAAAGTAGACCCAGCCGCCCTTCTCGTCCACGGCGATGATGGGAGTGTTTGAAAAAACCGGACGATCGATCATCCAGTTGCCCGAAGTAAGCTGCCTCTGTAGCTTTCCATCGTTGCCGTAGAGATAGAGATGCAACCAGCCATCCCGTTCCGAGAGCCAGAGGAACCGCTGGTTGTCGCCGAGGAAGCGCGGGGGCTCGAGGGAATTGATCCAGTACGGGTCCTTTTCCGTGAGCAGAAGGTGATCGGCGCCTCCCGCAACGTCCCAAAGATGGACCGTCAGCTCATCCTGGGCGCGGTCGAGGGTGAGGAAAGCCACCGCCTTCGAGTCAGGTGTCCAGGAAAACATGGGGCCGAAGTATTCCACCCGGTCGGATTTCGATACGCTCGAAGTCCAGGTCTGGGGCTCGCGGCCTTCCATAGAAACGACGTGGAAAGAAGGCACGGGATTGGGATCACCTGACTGAGGGAAGCGCTCCTGGGTAAGGCTCACGTGGTCAGCCAGATAATGTGTAAGGGGGTATTGGGGGACAGGGGCATCGTCAAGGCGAAGGTAGGCAATCTTTTTCCCGTCCGGCGACCACTCGTAGGCCCGACCGGTGGCGCGATTGGAAAGCTCTTCTTCATAAACCCAATCGAACTTGCCGTTCATCACGTTTTCGTTGAGATCGTTCGTGAGCTTTCCACAAAGTCCGGTGGTGAGGTCGAGCGCGAAGAGGTTGTCCTGCTCCACAAATGCCACGCGGTCGCCAGTGGGAGAAAACGTCACGTCCTCGATGGGAGCGGTCTCCTTAACAAGTGATTTCATCCGGCGCGTCGCCAGGTTGTAAAGCCAGATCTCCTTTTCACCTTGAATGAGCAACGCGTCGCCATCTGGAGACCACTGGTATGAAGAGAGGTTGGGCCGCTCGCCTTCCTTCTTGTCGCCGGGAGGTCCAAGAAGAATGCGCTCCTTGCCGCTCGCGATGTCATAGAGATAAATGGTGCCGCTAGCGCCCTTGCCGAAGCCTTGGCGCTTGAGGTAGCTGATCTCCATCCTCCCCGGACGCCATTCCAGGCGAGCGAGGCCCGGCTCGACCAACCCTTGCGGCCGGGTAACCAACTCGATGGTCAGCGGCTTTTTCGCCTCTTGCGCGTCAACCGCGCTCGCTGCCAATAACAGCATTGCAAGCAAAACAGACAGGCGTTTCATAATTCCCTCCGGCTTGATAGATTTCATCGCTAGGACGAAGGCGCCTTGCAGTACCCCGGCGGCCATAACACGCGGGTAACCCATCGTCGGTTCCAGCCTTTCGAGGGACCAGATCAGCTACGGGTTGGCGCCCCGACCCCTTTCGGCACACGGAAGTACCTCCTGATACCAGAGGTCACTGATTTTTGCAAATTATATTTGGGAATTGGGCCTTGCTCCCTGCAAAGGGGCCGGGAATGTCCCATATCTTCGGCTGCACACCGGGTCCATGACCGAGTTATCAGCCCTCTCCCTTGGAAGGTGTGAAAGAATCACGACGTAGGGGCGGCCCCTGTGGCCGCCCGGCGGGCAACCACAAGGGTTGCCCCTACAACATCTCACCGAAGCGTGATTTTTTCACACCTTCTTGGGGAGGGGGCTGTCTGTTTTCGCGCCTCCGGTTAGCCGTAACGAAAGGGACACAAGACACGTCACAATTGAGAGGGAGTTGCGCGGGGGCGCAGGCAGAGCGTGCCCTAAGCGGAGCGAAGCGACGCCCCGCTACAGCGGGCAAGGCGTACGCGTGGCCTCGGCTCCGTCAGCAGCTTCGGCGCGTTGCTTGACGACTCTTGGCTTTAACCGTAGACTACAATTATGCCCGCATAATTGGAGCTGGCTTCGAAAACTATGCCATTCCGAAGGATTCTTCTCGCTTTCTCACTCGCTCTGTTATTGGCTCCTTTTGCCTTGTGCCAGAGCGATACCCAACTGTTCCCTCTCGCGGACCTCAAGCCCGGCATGAAGGGCGTCGGCCGTACTGTCTTTCAGGGTGATCAGGTCGAAGAATTTCAGGTCGAGATTCTTGGCCTCCTGAAGAATGTGCTGGCGCCAAAGCACGACCTCATCGTGGCGCGGCTATCGGGGGGGCCGCTGGAAAAAACTGGAGTCATCGCCGGAATGAGCGGCAGCCCGGTTTACATTGACGGCAAGCTGGTGGGCGCGGTGGCCATTTCATTTCCATTTTCGAAAGAGCCCCTGACCGGCATTACCCCCATCCAGGAAATGCTGCAAGTGGTCCCGGAGGAGAAAGCTCAGACCCAAGCTCAGGCGCAGATACCCATGGACTTTCGCCTGGCGAGAGCCGCAAGCGACTCCCGTGAGAGTGCACGCTTGATTCCCCAACAAGATTTTGGCCCGGAAAGCCTTCGCCGATTCTTGCCGACGAGCGAAGCGGGGAGTTCGTTCCTCAACCTCGAGCTACCGCTACGCTTCGGCGGATTCACCGCCGAGGCCTTGGAGCCCTACTTCCCGCTATTTCGTCAAATGGGGTTTGAGCCAATGATGGGTGGCGCGCTTTCCGGGGGAGAGAGCTCGACACCCGTGAAGTCAGAATTGGATCCGGGTTCAATGATCAGTCTGCTGCTGGTCCGAGGCGATCTCAATTTGAGCGCGGATTGCACGGTCACCTACCGGTTGGGAAACAATCTCTACGCGTGCGGGCATCGGGTGCTTGGGTTGGGCCCCATACAAATCCCCTTTGCGCCCTCCCACGTTCTGGTCACTGTGCCGAGCCTCGCCTCCTCCTTCAAGCTGGATGCGCCCGGGGAAGTGATGGGGACGATTCGTCAGGACCGCTTTGATGCCATCTACGGTGTGGTGGGAGAGAAGACCCCCCCGATGATCCGGGTGAATGTCCGGATCCAAAGCACATTGAATACCCAGGAGAACTACAACTTCGAAGTTATTCAGGAACCGTTCCTCTCGCCCCTGCTGGTGAATCTTGGCTTCGTTTCGACTCTTGGCAACACGGAACGAACCATTGGAGCATCCACGCTGGAAGTGGAGGGGAAAATCCGGCTGGCGGAGGCAGAACCGGTGGCCTTCCAGGACGTGTTGTCCAGCGAGATGGGGGCCGCGGCGCTGGCGGGTTCCGTGGTAGCCACCCCCCTTACCTATCTGTTGGGCAGCGGTTTTCCCGATTTGCGCATTGAGGGCATCGAGGTCTCGGTGAGATCGCGGAACGAGAGAAGCCTGGCCACGTTGGAGCAGGTTTGGAGTACAAAGTCGGAGGTGAGACCCGGCGATCACATTGCGGTTTTCGCTCTCCTGCGCCTGCCCGGTGGGCAAGCGGTGACCCAAAGGATCCCTGTTGATATCCCCGAAAGTGTGAGCGACAAGACTCTGATTCTTGCGGTGGGAGGCGGGGCGAATATCAATGCCTTGCAGTTCCGGCTCACGCCGCCCGGGAGCGCGGCGCGGGACATCCCTCAACTAGTCAAGGCCCTAAACCGCATGCGACGGAATAATCGGTTATACGCATTGCTCATGGCTCCCCAGCGCTCATTCATTCTGGAAGGGGATGAATATCCCTCTCCTCCACCTTCGCTGATACAGACCTTCATGGCGGACCCCGCGGCTGCCTCCGGCGTCACCCTCAGCGGGACGTCGGTAGTCGGAGACTATGAGGCGGCAGCGTCTTCGCTCATGATCCACGGCCAAAAGACACTCTTCCTGAAGGTGGCCGGGCCGGGCCTTTAGGTTGGCGGCGCCCGTGGGGAGATTGTCTCAACCTGCCGGTCAACTGCCCCTCACCCCTCGACAAAGAGGGGAATTGGGAAAGGTAAGGGCATGAAAACAAATAAGATATTCCATCTTCTGATACTTACTTTGCTCTTCTCCCCGCCCATCACAGGAACGGAAACCGTGTTCTGGCAGGTCGGCTCATTTGAAGAGTTCTTGCAGGGAACGCTTTCAAACGTTTCTCTGGACACAGACGGGGATTTGCATCTAGCGCCAGGGTCGCGCGTTGTTTTCAACCCTGAGGAAGCGCTGGCCCTCTCGTTAACCCATGACCGGAAGGGCAACCTCTATGTCGGCACGGGCCATCAGGGAAAGGTCTTTCGAATCGATACCAAGCAAAGCTCCACCCTCTTGTTTACAGCCCGAGAGCCCGACGTTTTCGCCCTGGCCGTGGGCCCCGACGGATCGCTGTACGTGGGAAGTTCGCCGGAAGGCAAAGTGTATCGAGTTACACCTGACGGCCAATCCAAAGTGTTTTACGATCCTCGCACCAAATACATCTGGGCGCTGGCCCTGGACACGGCGGGCCGCCTGTATGTGGCCACCGGAGACAAGGGTCGAATCTTCCGCGTCGACCCGGCAGGAAAGGCAGAGCTTTTCTTCGACAGCAACCAGACCCACATCATGTGTCTAACTTTCGAGAAGGACGGGAATTTGCTTGCCGGAAGCGTCCCAAACGGGCTTATCTACCGCATTACCCCGCAGGGGAAGGCCTTCGTTCTGTATGAAGCTAGCCTGCCGGAAGTTCATGACGTCGTGACAGACTCCAGCGGGCGCATTTATGCCGCAGCCCTGGGGGGCGCGAGCGGCAAAGGTTCTCCAGAGCTTCTGATTCCTTCTCCTTCTGGCCCGGTTCAAGGCGGGGTCACCACGGTTACTGTCGTGGCTTCCGATGAGATTAGTGCCACTACGGGATCTCGAGCGCAAAACCCACCCAGCGAGGATTCGAATCCGCCCAGTTTTAACCGGCCGGTTCCCGCGCCTACTGCAATCCCCAACTTTCAGATCCCGCAAGGCCGAGGGTCGCTCATTGAGATACTGCCTGACTCGACGACGGAGACGATTTGGAGTTCGAGCAATGAGAGCATTTTCGGCTTGGCCGTGCGGGGTAATCACGTGCTGTTCTCCACGGATTCCAACGGGCGCATCTTCGACATCGTTCCGGGGCGGGAGGGGGAAAGGCTGAATCTTATCACCGAGACCCATGAGTCGCTAGCCACGCGGCTGATAATGGAAGGAAATGACTTATATGTGGCCACCAGCAACATTGCGCAACTGGTTCAGATTGAGCCCCAGGTAGCAGCGGAAGGGAGCTACGAGTCTGCCGTCAAGGACACAAAGTTCGTCTCCCAGTGGGGAGTGTTGGCTTGGCGCGGCGAGGTGCCTGCTGGGACAACTCTTGAGTTCTTTACCCGCTCTGGCAATTCTGAACGCCCCGATCAAACGTGGAGCGACTGGGCGGGCCCCTATCACAGTTCCAATGGCAGCCCAGTTACCAGTCCTCCAGCTCGTTACATTCAATGGAAAGCTGTCTTCCACGCCTCCGGAGCCGCGAGCCCCACTTTGGATGATGTCACGGTTTCCTATTTGAACCAGAATCTGCCCCCGCAAATCCGGTCGCTAAGCGTAAGCACCGCAGGGGAACGAACCAGCCCAGCAGGAAGCAGTTCCGCCGGTCTTGCCGCGGGCGCGACGATTTCTGTCAGCTCTTCGCCCTCTTCGGCTTTTGGAGCTTCGACATCCGGGGGAGGTTTGGCGGGCAAGATTCCGGTGACCCTAAGCTGGCAGGCCGATGACCCAAATAACGACCTGCTCGTCTACACGCTTTATGTGAAAGCGACCGACGAGCAGGAATGGCACCTTTTGAAAGACAAGTTGCGCCAAACGAATTTTACGATCGAACCCGGTTCCCTGCCTGATGGCAAATATGTGGCCAAGCTGGTCGCCTCGGACGAAGATTCCAACCCCCCCGAATTGGCTCGAAAGTCGGAACTGCTGAGCGCCCCTTTTTGGGTGGACAATACGCCACCCCAGGTTCGAGTGCTACGACAGAGCGTGACCTCAGGGACGGCGGAAATCCAATTCGAGGCCGAGGATGGCACTTCGCCGCTGCGCGCCGCCGAAACGTCCATCGACGGGAAGGAATGGAAGAACCTGCTTTCCGACGACGGGATTGTGGATTCTCGAAAAGAGACCTTTACGATAAGGCTTTCCAACCTCGAGCCCGGCGAGCACGTAGTGTCACTGCGGGCCTACGACACGGCAGGAAATCTGGGCGTTGGCAAGGCCGTCTTGCGCATTGCCGGACCGGCCACCAGCCACTGAAACGTCTACAGGCGCCGTGGTGGCACAGGCACTCCTGCCTGTATCCAAGACCCACAGGCGAGGTGCCTGCGCCACTGCCCACGATCTATCATATTCAGGCAGGCACGAAGACAACTCTCGTATGGGCCACCGCATCACACCATTCGAGTCTGGATGCGGCTGGAAGTGAGACTCCTTGAGCCTACAGAAGACAGCGGCTTCCAAGGCCGCTTCCGAGACTCAACTGGTTGCGCGCGCGCAGCGCGGAGACGAGGGAGCATTTGCCGCACTGTTCGAAATGCACAAGCGGCGCGTTTACTCGCTCTGCCTGAGGATGACCGGCAACACCGCGGAAGCGGAGGACTTGACGCAAGAAGCCTTCCTTCAGCTTTTCCGAAAAATCTCCACCTTCCGCGGTGAATCCGCTTTTTCCACTTGGCTGCATCGGCTGGCGGTTAACGTAGTGCTCATGCACCTGAGGAAGAAAGGACTGCAACAAGTTTCGCTGGACGAGGTTGACACCAGCCAGGATGAGCCCGTCAAACGTGATTACGGCGACCATGATCGAAGGTTGCTCGGTTCGGTGGACCGCATCAGCCTTTCGCGAGCCATCGCCGACCTTCCACCCGGATACAGAACGGTGTTTGTCTTGCACGACATCGAAGGGTACGAGCATAACGAGATTGCGGAAATCATGAATTGCTCTGTCGGTAACTCCAAATCTCAACTTCACAAGGCGCGCATGAAACTGCGCGACTGGCTGCGCCAGAATGAGGGCCTTATGACTCGGGGCGAGCCGGTGGTCTCCGATCAAGCCCCGAGCGAAAGGTAAGGCTGCTATGGAAGAGACTCGGTACGACAAGACCGCAGGATGTTATCGCCTGGAGCTGGAACTACAAGCCTACATGGAGGGCGAAGACAGGCCCTTCGTGCTGGCTCACACTCGTGAGTGCGTATTTTGCAGGGTTATGGTGGAGGATTTGGAAGCTCTGCAGGCAGCGGCACGCGAGCTTCCCCTTGATGAACCCTCTCCCGCGGTTTGGTCAAATATCCGCGCTCAACTGGCGACGGCAGGCTCCTTCGCCGAAAAGGCAAGCCTTTGGGATTGGCTCGGCCAACTGGATTTCCTGCGTCGCCCCATTCCTGTCGCGGCCTTCGCCTGCGTAGTGGTGCTCGGCTGCGTGTTGACGGCTTCGCGGAATAGTCCCGAGCAAGACCTTAGCTTGTTGCGCACTGCTCCGGAGGCCAGAACGGCCGTCCGGTCCATGTCCTTCATCGGTGACAGTGTCGCCATGGAACAGGTGGTCCGGGAGTTAGAGAAAGCATTCAAAGCGCATGAGGCGTCCCTCGCTCCGGACGTCAAGGCCACCTACGAAAACAGCTTGAATTCGCTTGATACCTCAATTCGGGAATGTAGCGATTCGTTGCAGCGTGAGCCGGCCAACTCACTGGCTCACGAATATTTGCTTGCAGCGTATTCCCAAAAAGCTGAGGTTTTATCCTCGGCATTGGAGTTCGATGAAGGCCGTTAGGCCAGCCGCGGGGGATACAAAAGTGGCCGATCGTCTCGAGCAAAAAACAAAAAAACAAGTGCTTATCCTTATTGGCCGAGGGCTAGTCCTTTTTTTATTGGTGCCGGCAGGGACATTGCTTGCCGCAGAAGGCAACCGGTCCGAGAAGACCTTCGAGGCGGCGCCTAATCCTCGCGTTACCGTCACCAACGCGCGGGGTCAAATCCTGGTGAAGGGCTGGGACAAGTCGCAAGTGCACATTTTGTGTACAGTCGTGTCCCCTCACGTGGAGGTAGACAGCGAGGCAATCCCACCCAACGGGCCCGCCGACAAGATTCACTTCACCACGCACTTCTTGGATCCCCTGGTTTCTGGAAATGACCAGACGGCCGATTACAGCTTGGACGTTCCCACGGGAACCGACCTTGAAATCCGCAACACGCAAGGAAGCGTGCGAATCGAAAAGCTTCAAGCCGACGACGCCTCGGTGGAAACGGTGGGAGGAGTAATCCTCGTCTCGGATTTCACCGGCCACCTTTTCGTGCGATCCATCGGCGGAAATATCGACGTGATTCGCCCCTCCGGACGCGTGGAAGCGTATTCGATCATGGGGGACCTCCACTTCGTCTCTCCCACCACTTCCAAGCTCCGTGCAACCACCACATCCGGGCGAATTCTTTTTGAAGGCGACTTTCCAGATGGTGGCGATTACTCGCTTTCGGACTATGGCGGCGATATGGAGATAATCTGCCCTCCCTCGGCGTCGTTTGAACTTAACGCTAAGACAGACCGGGGCAAGCTGGAAAATGACATGCCCATGACCATCCGTCACCAGCCTGCCACCCCGCTGTCCTCCGCCAACAGCCTGTTTGGTACTCACCTTACCGGCAAAGCCAGTGTCAATCTGAGGTCCTTCAGCGGAACCATACGGATTCGGCAGCGGTAGGGGAAAGAGTCGAAAGTCGAGAGTCAAGAGTCCGACATCGACTTAATTACCCCACCTCGGCGCTCGGCTCCGCAACTTCCTGATTTTTCAGTTCGGCCTCTCGGCTCTCCACGCTCGACTGGACTCTCGACTCGTCGACTCTGCTATAATCCACTACGCGCCAATGAGCCGGTACCGACGCAAACAGATTTATCTCCTCGGGTTCATGGGCAGCGGCAAATCCACTGTCGGCGAGCTTCTTTCCCGGGAATTGCGCTGGCCTTTCATCGACCTCGATACCATCATTGAAGCCGGACAGGGCGTGAGTATACGCGAGATATTTGAAAGATCGGGCGAGCCCTTCTTTCGCCAACTCGAACGCGCCGCATTGACCGAGATCCTGAGGACGGAGCCTGCTGTGATTGCGCTGGGAGGCGGGACCTTCGCCAACGAGGCCAATGTGGAGTTGATTCGCGAAACGGGCGGCACCACCATCTGGCTGGACTGCTCCATTCAAACCTTGCGACAGCGGTGCGCCACCATGCAGAATCGCCCACTCTTTCGCGATCCCGAATCCGTTGAACATTTGCTCGATCTTCGGCTTCCCTACTATCGTCTGGCGGAATACAGGGTCTCCACGGAGGGCCGCGACGCGCGCGAAGTAGCCGAGCAGATTCTACGCCTGAGGGCCTTTTGAGCTGCAAACTAGCCCAGCACTCCTCGCGAAGCGACAATTCTCACCAGTGCCCGGAAGGGCGGGGCTTCAGCCCCACTGCCTCAAGAGCGTCACAATTATCCCCACAATTTGCGGCCCCCATAGTCCTTCGGCTGACGGACTATGCGGGCCGCAAGGCGGAAAGGGGAAGGGGCCCCGCTCCAGCGGCAGGGCTAATGCCCCGCCCTTCCGGCCATCGAGTCAAGTCAGGAGGGCACGGCGGGAAATCCCGGCTAGTCCTACTTGCGCTGCTCGGGGCCGTGATCTTCGCCTGCAACTTGGCAAGCTTGGCCCAGCAGGCGCCGAATATTCCACCTCCCGTGAATGTGGATGATGGAGGCGTTTTCATGATCTCTCTGGCCGGACGCCCCGTAGGCAGCGAACACTTCACGATTCACTCCTCATTGGGCAGGGTTGAAGCGCGAGGAGAAATCCGCCTCGACATTGAGCAGAACGCCAAGGCGCTGAGTGTGCAGAGCTTCCCGAATCTGGTCCTGGATTCTCAGCTCCACCCTCTTACTTATACCTGGAATCAAAAGGGGCCGCAATCCTCGCGGCTGGAGGTCGACTTCCGCGGCGCACTTGCCAAGGCTCGCTACACGACGATCAGCGGCAGTGAGGATGACCGAGACTTTGCGCTTCCCCCCGATGTTATGGTTCTGGACGACAACGTCATCCATCATTACGAGTTGATTATTGCTCGCTTCCTGGCGATGGGAGGAGGGAAACAAACCTTTCGCGTCTTCGTTCCGCAGGAGGCCCTGCCAAGCGTCCTAACCATGGAGGACATGGGAAGCGCCCCCGGCGCGGGTGGCGCTGCCGCGGCCAACCTGCGACATCTCCTGATAACCACCGACGTTACACACATTGATCTTTGGGTTGGCGAGCAGCAACACCTCGAGCGGGTTTCCGTTGCCACGGCCCAACTCGAAGCCATACGGAAGAGGTAACTCTGAAGCAGGAATCAATCGCAGGGCTTACGGGCGAGGACTCGCTCCGCACCTACAAGGCATTTCCAGACAGCTCTCCGCATAACAATTTGGCCCAGTTTCACCCAGGCACAAAATCGCCCATATCAAGCTGGTGGCGGGAACCTACAGTTTCGTTGTAAGGGGAACAACCCCGGAAAAGCACAAGGGCGGCGCTGACCGTCTAGGTCAACTCCGCCCTTTAAAGATGGTGAACTTACGAGTCTAGATAGTGCAGGGATACGGCGGCGGCATGGTAGGGCTTATTTCTTGCGCATATGTATCCGCCGCGCAATTAGCAGCGTTGATTGCGGCGGAGTCCGCCGCGGCGGCGGCAGATGCTGCCGCTGCTGCCGCAGACGCTGCCGCTGCCGCAGTTGAATCTGCAGCCGCAGCCGCGGACGCCGCATCGGCGGCATTAGTCTTTGCGTCGCCGGCGCGGGAAATTGCCACACCCGCCAACACCGCAGCAATTCCACCAGCGGCCGTAGCAACTATACTCCAGACGTTCGACCCGCCACAGCAACGCCCGGCAGTTGCCGTGCCTTGCGGAGCCTTCGTCGGCGGAGTCACCGCAATGGTCTTCCCTTTAGCCACGTTGACCACTTGACCGTTCCCCTCGTCCACACGGAGCGCGCCCTCTTTCGCTGTGACTAGTACTGTACCGTTCAGCAGCGCAACCTCGCCCAGGGTCTTGAAACCAGAAATCGGCTCCACGGAGACAGTGCCGATTTTCATGCGGACCGGCGTTCCATCGGCATTGTGAAATACGGAAACGCTGCCTTGGCTAAGAAGTACTGTTACCTCATTGGAATCTCGTAGGAACGAAGCCACCGTGTCATGGCCGAATACCATACGGCTTGTGCTTCCGAGCGCTACCACGGCCACACCGTCCTTTACCTGCAGGCTGTCTCCACTAAAGAGTGTGGTGTTGGGAAAAAGAGTTTGGCCACCCACGGTTGCATTCATGCTGCCCGCCACCGATCCGACAATCGCCGAACCGCCAAATGCCGGCAGCACAGCAACCGAACCCAGGAGGATCAGGTACAGGGAAAAATGCGCAATGCGATGCTTGCTCAACATTATCTGTTCTCCTTTTTTGGGCCGGGTAGCAAACCGCCCCCCTAACCCAACGTGGTTTTTCAAAGCGTTTTCAATTTCCCGACTAAAGTACTATGACCCAAGAAAGGTTGTCAAGTAATTTTTTCAGCTCACGATCCAAGGTTGGCGATATTCCTTCGTCAACAGTTTATTTGCTTCCGCATCGCCCGGAAACTGTTCCTGCTGCGCGTCCCAGGTGAGTTTCCGGCCCAATTTGAAGGCGATCACGCCCAGCAAGCCGGCGCTTGTCGAGCGGTGCGTGGTTTCCACATCCGAATTGGGCTTCTGGCGGGATTTTATACAATCCAGGAAGTTCAACACGTGAGGGTAGTGCTGGGCCGAGCCTCCGCTGCTGATGACGTTCCCGGACATGAATCTTTCCGGACCAAGGCGGGAGGCCTCCGGCCATAGCGTATAGCCCCCGCGGTCTATAAATAACGTCCCGTCGCTCCCGTAAAACTGAATGCCATAGGAGTGACCGTCCTGGCCCCGGGCATTGGCCACGCGATTGGAAAATCGGACCACGAGTTCCTTCCCGCTCATTGCCGAGGCGGGATATTGGTACATGACTTCGAGCGTGTCAGGTGTTTCGCGATTATCCTCGAGGACGTACCTCCCCCCCGTGGCCACGATGGTTTTGGGAGCATCCACTCCCATCGCCCAGTGAACCACGTCGATAAGATGAGTACCCCAATCCGTCAGCATGCCGCCCGAGTAATCCCAGAACCAACGGAAATTGTAAATCCCGCGATTGAGGTTGTAGGGACGCTTGGGCGCCGGGCCCAGCCACCAATCATAGTCGAACCAAGGTGGAGGATCGCTGTCCGGCGGGTTGCCGATTCCTTCTGGATACTGGTTGGCGTGAATCCAAGCCTCCGCCAGCGTCACCTTGCCAATCTTGCCGTTGCGCACCAGTTCCACGGCCTTCTGAAAGTGCTCGCCGGAACGCTGCTGCGTCCCGACCTGCACGACGCGATTGTGCTTCGTCGCAGCCTCCACCATTTTGCGCCCTTCGAACAACGTGTGGGAGAGTGGCTTTTCCTGATACACATCTTTCCCGGCTTCGCAGGCTGCGATCATGGGAATGGCATGCCAATGATCGGGAGTGGCGACAATGACCGCATCGATGTCTTTCTGCTCGAGCACGCGGCGGAAATCCTTGTAGGTTTTCGCCTTGCCTAACGTTATCATAGCCGCCGCATCCAGGTTCGGTTGATAAGGGTCGGCAATCGCCACGCAGTCAACTTGGCCTGTTTTTAGAAAATCGCGCAAGTCCGCCTGGCCCATTCCCCCCGCCCCAATCAAGCCAATGCCCACACGCTCGTTGGCGCCTAGAACATCTCGTACCGCGGGCCCCGCCGACAGCGCCAAGCTAGCAGCCGCCATCGCCGCGGTCTTATTGAAATCTCGGCGAGAAAGCTTCAGTTTCTCCATGTTTGCTCCTTAAGAAATAGCACGGGCACTCTTGCCTGTGCCTTCGCTCTGGCACCTTGCAAGCACAGCCAGAACTGGCTGTGCCACTGACGGCAAAGCGTGCTTCGCATATTACTATTACTGGGCGAGAATTTCCACACAGCCGCCCAAGGGGGAGAGGGCTCGAGAATGAACGCGGCGACAGCTCCCAGCAAAAATGCAGAGACTCCGGGGGGAAAAGTGTGAGGCTCACTCGTGCCTGCCCACCATCAGGCCTGAAGGACCGGGCAGGCGGACATGCCGCACATCCTGAAAACCCGCTTCCCTAAGCCAACTAGTGTACTCTCCCTCAGTGTAAGTGCTTCCGGCTTGGGTCCCGACCAGCATATTCAGGGCAAACAGCGCTGCCGACTTGGGCGCCGTCCTGTCCGGTTCCAAGATGAAGTCCTGGATCACCACGCGGCCCTTTGGGGCCAGGGCTTCGAAGCAGCGCCTCAAGAGGCCCTTGTTTTCATCTGCGCCCAACATGTGGCAAATGGCGGACACCAACACCAAGTCGTATCCTTCTCCAAACTTGTCCGCGCGCAAGTCTCCAGACCGCGTTCGGATGCGGCCGGCCAAGCCTGCGCTATCAATATGGCTCTGCGCGATGGGGATGACCTCGGCCAAGTCCAGAAGATCAACCTCGAGATTCCGCTTCGCGCTCGCAAAGGCGATGGAGTAGGCGCCCGAGCCTCCGCCCACATCCAGCATGCGAGTCACGCCTTCGGTCCCCACCGCCCCCACCACGAGCGGGGCTCGCGCGCGGGCGTTGCGGTGCATGGCGGCGATGAAAGCTCGCGTCCACTCTTCTCCCCGCTCCGCCGTCTCTTGACGAAGCACCGAGGTCCCTGCGCGGACACATGCCGTAAGCGTGGACCAAGTCCGCCACAAGTGCGCCAGATGCAGGGTTGCGTCGCGCCAGTCGTCCGCCGACTCGGCCACAAAATACCTCGTACTGAAAGGAGGATTCGCAAAAACTCCTGCTTGCTTAGTCAGCCATCCCATGGCCACCAGCGCGTTCATCAGCATTTCCGTGGCGCGGGCGTCGCTGCCTATCCTGGCGGCTACCTCCTCGGCCCTCGCCCCCCTTCCCACCGCCGTAAAAAGGTCTAACTCGACAGCCGTGAGAAGCACCCGGCTTTCCTGAAAGCCGCGCAAAGCGCGGTTCACATCGTCGGGAAGGACTCCGGCGGCCTCTTGGGCCCGCCGTGCCGCCTGCATCTTTTCGCGGTTAGTACAAATCTCCTCCCGTAGAGCCACAACATCTTTATTCGCTAATCGCTCCACCACGCGCCCCGCCTGGAAATGCGTTCGCACAATCTCCGGCACATCCTCCGGCATCACACTCGAGTACCAAATGCCTTCGGGGTAAACAATCATGTTCGTTCCCCGATCGCAGACTCCGAGCGAAGCGCAGGGAGTGATTTGCACGTCGTTGGATAGCCCCCTCTCGGCCACTTCTTTACGCAACGCCTCGATCACCATTGCCGAGCCGCGCGCCGAACAGCACGGCACGCCTTCGGGCTTTTGCTGCTCGCAGACAAACACGTGATAACGAAAAGGCTCCATAATTCCCCCCCGGCTTCAAGCCTAACATAAAGCGACATGCCTTATCATTGGCTGCCTGTGCAAATTGGCAGGCTACGCTGGTCGAGGGAGTGGCTCTAACGTTCGCCTCGCATTCAAACCCGATTTCAGTTGCGCTCTGACATCAGCCGGGAGGTAAGGCTCACTAGTCCAAAATCCAAAATGTCTTGCAACCAAACCGCACTAGGCCTAATAATTGCAAAATTGCCACTGCGTGGGGGGAGCTATGACAGTCGGAGATCTGATCCAATCGCGGAAGGATTACTACTCCATCGCCGATGACTTCACCGTGCACGATGCGGCTCGCTATTTGCGCGAGAAGCAGATCCGGTCAGTCGGTGTATGCAACCGGGATGGCAAGCTGGTAGGAGTCGTGTCGCAAAGTGATATTTCAAACAAAGTAGCAGCAGAGAACAAGTGCCCTGCCTGGATGCGGGTGTCTGAAATCATGACCTCCGAGCTCACTGTAGTACCTCCTGAAACGCCCTTGTATGAATGTGTGCGGCTCATGGAGAAGCATGGCTTTTTCCACTTGCCGGTCATGACCCAGCAGGGGCAGTATCACGGGATGATCTCGGTAAGAGACATCCTCACGGTCATCGCCTTAGATGAGAAGGCCCGCGCTGACATGCTGGAGGCGTTCATGTTTCCGCAGCGGTAGGGGTTGGGGACTGGGGCCAGGGGTTGGGAGCTAGGGAAGAAGAAGGCAGCAGGCAGTAAGCAGAAAGCGGGCTGAGGGAAGCCCCGCCTCCGCGAGAAGGGAATCCAAAATACCCTAGTCCCTAGCCCCGAGCCCCTAGTCCCCAGCAGGAGGATCATCACTATGGCTTCGCAGAGTTGCCACGGCGGCTGGCACGTCTCGCTTTGCCGGAGGCTGGTCGCACGGCCGCTGCTCATCTTAGTTGTGCTTATCCTGGCTGCGCCTTTCAAGGTTCGCGGGCAACAGGCTTCCTCTTCTAGGATTGAACTGAAAACCACCTCATTCACGCCGGGCGGTTTCATCCCCAAGCGCTTCACTTGCGAGGCTGCGGATATCTCGCCTGCCCTCACTTGGACGGGTCCGCCCGCGGGCACCGAGAGTTTCGCCATCATCGAAGACGACCCCGACGCCCCCTCGGGAACCTTTGTCCATTGGTTGGTTTATGATCTGCCGGCCGCTTACCGCCAGCTCACGGAAGGCCTATCAAGAAACGAACAGATGCCTGGCGGGGGACGCCAAGGCACCAACGATTTTTCAAGGACCGGCTACAGTGGCCCCTGTCCCCCACCGGGAAGACCTCACCGCTACTTCATCCGGCTTTACGCGCTTGACGCAAAACTGAACCTGCGCCCCGCCGCTACCCGAAGGGAACTCGAGGCTGCTATGCAAGGTCACATCCTTGCCCAGGCGGAATTGATGGGCCGCTACCAGCGCTGAAACAGGCAGATGGGCAGCTAGGCAGATGGGCAGATGTTCAGACGGTGGCCGGGTTCGCTGCCCCTCTGGCTCTTGCGCGCTAACTTACTGAGTATCGGACCACCTGCAAGCTGGCCTGCCTAGGTACCCATCTGCCTAGCTGCCCATCATACCTTAGCTTTTACCCTTTTGTGCGGCACGCCTTTCGTGTGGCAGTCCGCACACTTGAAGAAGTGGACGTTATGCGGGCTCTTCGTGGACCGGAAGGTGGTGTCCATGGTTTCCACGTTCAGGCCGCAGTTCGAAAGCTGCGGATGGCAATTCGAGCAAGACGCGCGGGTCTTTTGGCCGTGCTTTTCATGGCAGGCGAGACAACTCAGCCCTTCATGCACGCCGACGGGCGTCCGGTCATCTCCGGAGCCAACCTCAAAAGTGTCTAGCGGAGCGTGGCACTGGTAGCAAAGCGCTTGCCGAGGGTCCGGACTGATTTTCACCGCCCGCCCCGCTTGCCGCATGTTGGGCAAAGGAAGGCGCCGCACGGAAACGTGCTCGAGTTCTCGCCGGTCGAAGAGCCCCAAAGAAGGCCGGTTTATCTCCTCGATGGCACTTGCATTCACCGCCTTCACCGCCGGCCGGATCAACGTCGGACCTTCACGGTGCATCTGGTGGCAAGCCAGGCAAGGAATCACCGGGCAGCCGGCGAGCTCCGGCCTCCGGAGGCGCCAGGGACCAGTGGTATCAACAGGTGTCACCAGCTCACGAATTCCTCCCTCGAAGTGCATGCCGTGACAGCGCAGGCAATCGTCCATCAGAAGTTCCCGCCGGTTGTGTGTCTTGTCTAGAAAGATTTCCGCGTAAGTAGCGCTGTGGGCACTGGCGGTCCATGCCGCGTACTCCTCCTGGTGGCAATTCCGGCATCGGTCGTTTACCTGGAAAGCGTCCCTGGTTCGCAGCCTAACGTGTTCGGGCAATTTGCCCGAAAGGTGGCTGGCCAGGCGGCGAATATTGTTCCAATGGAATCTCGTTTCCAGCGTAAACACGTCTCCGTGGCAGGCGGAGCAGGGAACATTTCGGTGCGCCGAGGTGTGCCAATCCGTATAGGGCTGCCAGATCTCATGGCAGCGGGCACAAGCCTTCCCCTGCGAGTATTCGTAGTAAATGCTGCCCGCCGGAAGGCCCAGCAAGACAAGCAGAAGTACGATCAGAAATAGTTTGCCAATACGTCGGGTTGACATAAGAGACAAAAAACGAACGTCGAGTCAGAAGGCAAGGTCAAAAATCAAAAAGCAACTCGAAAGCCAAAACACAAAAACTCCAGACCCTTTCCCCCTTGGGGAAGAGAGTGGCGAACGTAGTGAGCCGGGTGAGGGGTTCGTGAGTCTCCCGCCGCAGACGATTGCATTTTGTTACTCTTCAATACCCGGGTTCCACTTTCGATTTTCGCTTTTCGAGTTTTGCTTTTCAGCTCTTGAACCCCGTTCCTTTCCATCCCCCCACCAAATGCGCCGAGGCATAATAGGCGATCGCCATAATTGTAAGCACGGGGTTGAAACCCCCATTCGTGACGTGAACGCTGGCATCCACCACAAGTAGATTATCCACGTCGTGCGCCTGGCAGTATCTGTTGACCACCGAGGTCTTGGGGTCGTTGCCCATTCTGCAAGTTCCCGCCTGATGTTGCCCTCCGCTCAGGCCTACTCGGGGCGGCTTCGGCCACGTGGTCATTGCTCCAGCTTCCTTAAGCCAAGACTCCGCTTTGGAGACGAGAAATCTCCCAACTTCCACCGTGTGTGGGTGGTTCGACCCGGACAAACGCCCTACCGGTATTCCCCAGTAGTCCTTGACGTGTGGGTCCACTTGAACCCTTGCGTCGAACACCGGCATCTCCTGCGCCGGGCCCTGCACGCTTATACATCGCCGGTAACACTGGCGCATGAAGTCTTTGTGAGCCTTTCCCCAGCGCGGCAAGGTGGGAGGAGTCATGGAGGAAAACTGGTAGGGCAAGCGGATGAATTCATTGCAAAGAACACCACCACCAACCAAGCCAGGATTGCCATGGCTGAAATCCGAGATGGCAATGGAAGCGCCGGGGCCAAGGTCGTCGTACGCGTCATCATCAAAAAGTCCAAGAGCGCCCGCATAGCAATGTCCTTGCAGATTCCTTCCCACCCAGTCGTAGCGGTTCCCGAGGCCCTGAGGAAACAGCTTGCTCCTCGAGTTGAGGAGAAGGCGCGCCGTTTCCGTCGCCCCGCAGGACACCACCACCAGATCCGCCGGCTGCATCCGCAGTTTATCCTGGGAATCGAAGTAGGCCACTCCGGTTGCCCTGCCGCGATCGTCGGTCAGGACCTCCTTGGCCACGCATTCGGCGCGCAGCTGGCAGTTTCCGGTGGCCAGAGCTTTGGGGATCACGGTGTTCTGGGTGCCGTTCTTGGCATCCAACTCGCAGGCAAATCCCACACACCAGCGGCACCGCATGCACGGCGGCCGTCCGTCGTAAGGCACGCTGTTGCGAAGCATGGGGATGTCAAAAGGATGCAGCCCCAGCCGCTGAGCAGCGGGTTTCAGTATCGCGTGCTCGCGGCTGGCAGGAAGGGGAGGCATCGGCAATGGTCTCTTGCGTGGGGCGCGAAAGGGATTCCCGGAGTCGTCTCCTGAAACCCCGATTTCCCATTCCGCTTTCTCATAGAACGGCTCGAGATCAGCGTAAGCGATGGGCCAGTCCTCGAGAGTACTGCCCTCGACCGCACCATAGGTGGAGCGCATGTGGAAGTCTTTTTCCATGTAACGCCAAGCCATCGCTCCATAGCTTGCTGTGCCCCCGCCCACGCAGGCGGCGTTGTTGCCGTACGGGCCTTCACTTGGCAATACCACACGCTCGTTGCCCTGCGCGTCCACCACCACGCGACGATAGCGTTCGTCGTCAGGCCCGAAGCCACAACCGAGGACGGAAGTGCGCTGGTTGCGCAAGTCGTCCTTGCGGCAGTCGAAGGCCGAGTACCACTTCCCGCGCTCCAGGAGCACCACGCTCAGGCCGGCTTCCGCCAGCTCTTTGGCTACAATGCCGCCCCCGGCCCCCGCCCC
>Ga0326727_10006511_pt1 | contig 31953 bp, 26 predicted proteins | sample MB2enrmetagenome_FD_207643 | JGI IMG/M metagenome (GOLD analysis project Ga0326727, IMG submission 207643) | Lab enriched peat soil microbial communities from McLean, Ithaca, NY, United States - MB29MY | ecosystem: Environmental > Terrestrial > Soil > Wetlands > Peat | place: USA: New York...
CGCTTCATCCATCTCGATGGACCCTCTGGGAGAACCCGTCATCTCAACCTAGAAGAGGTCTTGCCCGCAGCTGCAGACCGTGCCAGAATTTCCGGAATTAGCGTGCCAGAATTTCCGGAACCCACAAAGGGGCTTGGCAGGATGCGGTAAAGAAATCACTGGACAAGGAGAAACCTCCGGACGGCTGGCCGAAATAGAATTAAATCGCCACTACTTTTAGGGATGTGACGGCGAAACGGCCATTCTGTCGTTTGTTTTTCTCATCAAACCAAGTGCAAGCCGCTTCTTCCCCCCTCGACAAAATTCACGGTCATTTTAGGGCCGCCAGATTTAAGTTGAACGGTGATTCCCTTTTTTATTTCATCGGTCATTTTAGTTACCTCATTTTAAGAGAGGTTTTTATGCAAGCAGAATTACAAATCGGTCATATAGTACATCTGAAAAGCGGCAGTCCAAATCTAAAAATTGTCGCGCGGGACGGGGAGAACGTGACTGTCGAGTGGCTCAATGAAGAGTGCGTTCTTGAGCAGATGACATTGCCGGGAGTCTGTTTTCGTCCAGCGGTTGAGCAGGTTGCGTAAAGTACATACTTCCGAAAAAATTGTCACAAAATCTTCCAGTTCGGCAGGCCCAGGGCCCAGTTCGCGCTATCCAGGGGGCGGCATGAGGCGGTTCACAAGGGGTGGAGTGTTTGAGCCTTCGCCGGAGGTCCCGGTGGCGCTGCTGCCGAGAACGGGGTTTTTTGCTGGATTCCCACTTCTTCCGTGATCGTGTAGATAAAATCCGCAGCGAGATTCTTGAAGATCTCCTGCCTACCACTCGGCCACGCAATCTCCACAGAGTCCATGACGGAGTGCTGGCCGAGCCCAAAGTGGAGGCGAAGATCGTTCTGTGAAAACAAGCTGGCTCCGCCGCGCACCTCGTTGAACTGCTTCAGGTCTCCAGCCGTCACTGTGACCCGAGCGCCGATGGCCGCCTTATTACTCTTCGTGCCGATCAAGCGGAAAAGCGCGGCATGGTTCGTCGTCTGGGTACGGTTGATGAGCAGCAGTGGCGGTCCATCTTCGTCCAGGACCAGGACGTCAACTTTGCCGTCGTTGTTGACGTCCCCGAACGCCACGCCCCGCCACGAGCGTCGGAACTTGTCGAGACCGGAGAGCGCGCTCACGTCTTCAAAGGTCCGATCGTGATTGTTGCGGAATAGCTGAATCGGCTCGTAATAGGACGCTGATCCCTTGATCGAGTCCGCCTGTGGGTAAACGTGGCCGTTGGTCACAAGAATATCCACCCAGCCGCTATTATCCACGTCGATGAATCCCGCGCCCCATCCGACGTATGGATAGGTAGGTTCGGCCAGATGCGAGCTCGCGCTGATGTCCTCAAACCCCGACGGGCCCCGGTTCCAGTAGAGGGAGTCAGATTGAAGCGCATAGTTGGGCACGTAAAGGTCGAGGAAACCGTCATGAGAGATATCGGCGGCGTCCACGCCCATGGATCCCTGGGGCTTGCCGGCGGCGTCCACCGACGTTCCCGATATCAGGCTGACATCCTCGAATGTTCCATTGCGATTGTTGTGGTAGAGGTAATTGGGCCCGGCGTCATTGGAGACGTAGAGGTCCGGCCAGCCGTCATTGTCGTAGTCGAACCAGAGAGGCTGCATGCCGTAAGCACCGGGGGAGTTGTCCACGCCGGCTTTCTTGGTGACATCTTCGAAGGTGCCGTCGCCACGATTGTGGAAGAGAAAATTCGTTTCTCCCTCGAGCCCTAAAGGACCACAGTGCACCTTCACAGACATGATCGTGCACTCCTTGCTTCCGAATTCGGGAAGATGGTTGATGTCGAGGTGAACATATCGCGCGACGAACAGGTCCACATAGCCGTCGCGATCATAGTCGCCCCACGCCGCGCCCTGCCCGAAGCCCCCTACTCGCAGGCCTGCTTTTTCCGTGACGTCCTCAAACTTACAGTTGCCGAGATTGTGGTAAAGGACATTCCCGCCGAAGCCGGTCACGTAGATATCCTGCCAACCATCGTTGTCGAAGTCGGCGACCGCCACTCCCATGCCCCAACCCTTGCGCGTGAGGCCGGCGGTCTTGGTGACGTCCGTGAATTTTAAGTCCGCGTCTTGGTGATAGAGCGTCACCATCGGGTCGCCTCCCCGACGATAGCGATCGACGGTCGAACCGTTCACGAGGAGAATGTCGAGCTTTCCGTCATTATCGCAATCAATGAATCCAACGCCGCCGCTCACGGTTTCGATGATGGACTTCTTCTCCGGCGCGGAGATATGGACAGCGGTCAGGCCAGCCTGCTTCGCGACGTCCTCGAACCTGGGAATGGGATGCTGCTGCGACACGGGAGCTTGCGCGAGACAAGCCGTGGCAATCACCAGGCCGATCAAAACCAGCCTACGCATCCTGAACCCCTCGTCGCTTCCCGCTGCAAGGGCGGATTCCATCCCAATGACTGGCGAACATTACGGATGACCCTTCCGCCCCTGGACGACACTATTGGGCTTGTTGTTCTTGTCGGGGGGAGCTAATTTGATGGTGTTCGTGATTCCCTTGCCTTCCACGATTGTGTAAATCGCGTCGCCGACAACATCTTTCAAGTCTTCTTTCAGTCCGCTGGGCCACTGAATCTCGACCTTCTTCATGATGGAGTCAGAACCAAGTCCGAAATGTAGGCGTGGGTCGCTCGAAGACAAGTAGCTGCCTCCGCCGCGCACCTCATCAATCTGCGTCATCTTAGACGTGTACACCGTCATGCGGGCGTCGATGGCGGCGCGGTTGCTCTTCGTCCCGACGAGACGAAAAAGGACACGGTGATTCGAGTTTTGCGTTTGATTCAGAAAAAGCGAAGGCGGGCCACCAACGTTATACACAACGATATCCACGTTGCCATCGTTGTTGATGTCGCCAAAGGCCGCCCCACGCCGCGACTGCAAAGGGCCGTCATTCAATCCTGCGGCGTCGGCGATTTCCTCAAAGGTGCGGTCTCCCTTGTTCCGGTAGAGCTGAATAGGCTCGCGGAACTTGACCTCGTTCGGGAGCAATTCTATTGCGGTGGAAACGTTGCCATTCGAAACGAAAACGTCGGGCCAGCCGTCGTTATCGAAATCCACGAATCCCGTGCCCCATCTCACCGGAGAGTAACTGGAACGGCCCATCTGCGACTCCCAGAGGACATCCGTAAACCCTTGATCTCCCCGGTTCCAGTAGAGGCTCATCGGCTGGTACCCGTAACGAGTGACAACCAGGTCGAGCTTTCCATCCCGGTCAAAATCCCCAAAGTCTCCTGCCATGTTCCCCATGGCCCGCCCATCGATGCTCAAAGCGGTCCCGGATTCCATTCCGACATCCTCGAAAGTTCCATCGTGCTTGTTGTGGTACAGGAAGTTGGGGCCCATGTCATTGGCGACGAAAAGGTCGGGCCAGCCGTCGCCGTCGTAGTCGCACCACACCACTCCCATGCCACGCTGCTTGTTTGGATTGCTGACTCCCGCCTTTTCGGAGACGTCTTCGAAGGTGCCGTCGCCGCGGTTGCGAAAGAGAAAATCGCTTTCTCCTTCCACCTGGGGCACTTCGATGGGCAATCCCTTGTAATCGAAAGACGCCGAGCCTGGCTGCGGCAGATTGTGAATATCAGTATGCACGTAGCGGGAAACGAAAAGGTCCAAATAGCCGTCGCGATCGTAGTCTGCCCAGGCAGCTCCAACGCTGAATCCACCGACCTGCAAACCCGCCTTCTCGGTGACATCCTCAAACTTGCAATTCCCCAGGTTGTGATAGAGCACGTTGTGGCCGTAACCCGTGACGTAGATGTCCGGCAGCCCGTCGTTATCAAAGTCCCCCACAGCGACCCCCATACCCCAACCACGAACAGTGAGGCCAGCGGACTCAGTGATGTCCGTGAAATGGAGATCAGAATCCTGATGATAGAGCGTGACCATCAGATCGCCTCCGTGGAGGTAGCGGTCGATGGTGGAGTCGGTCACGACGACAATATCCAACTTGCCATCATTGTCGCAATCCAATAGACCGATGCCACCCCCCATCATCTCCACGAGGTAGCGCTTGTCGGCAGAAAAATGGGGAACGGTTGTGAGTCCCGCCTGTGGCCCGATGTCGTGGAAACGGATTGGAGCAGGGCTGGGGGCCTGAGCGAGGCCCAAGATCAGGGTCACGATGGCTATTCGAATGGCACTCATTGTGTCCCAATCTTGGGCATTCTAACCCAGTCTTCCTGAGGGGCGCGACGCGCCTGCCCTTTTCTCCGCGCATCCCACTCAGCGTTCCCATTCGAAATCCGGAGCGGGCTGCGCGAAAAACCAGCGCCAGAGACATTGTCCTGTGTAAGCAAATCAGTTTGGCTGCGCGGTATCGGGGGCTTTTGATGCTCCGTTTCGTAACGCCTCATACAGTTTTTGCTCCCGCTCCGCGTCAACCACTCTGGAGTCTTTGCGGTAGGCGGCTGCCAACTCAAGGTGGATGGATTCATTTTCGGGATTGACCTTGGCACCTTTCTCCAAAGTGGCGATCGCCGCTTTCGTTTCGCCGCGTTCGAGTTGCAACTTGCCGAGCTGGTAGTACACGCCCGGATTCTGAGAGCCAATTCGAACAATCTCGATCAGAAGGTCCTGAGCTTCCCTCTTCTGCTGAAGCTCAATCAACGCAAGCGCCAGGTTGTACTTCGCCGATGTGTCCGCAGGATCTAGCTTCAGGGCAGCGCGAAGTTCCCGGGCTGCTCCGGCGAAATCTCCCAGGCCGGCAAGCGCCTCGCCCAACGCCTCATGGGTAGGGGCATTGCCGGGGTCCCTTGCCTCCAAGTCCTTCAACCGTTTCACACCGCCGGCGTAGTCACCGGTCTTCACCAAACATACCGCGTAGGCGTAGGCCAGCTTGGGATCAGCTTCCAACTGTGTTTGCATCGGCTGCAATGTCTGCAGGGCATCGCTATACTTCTGGAGCATGAAGAGACTCACACCCAACGCGGATCGAACCCAAGTGTTGTCGGAATCCGTCCGTAACAATCGTGCGAGCGGACCCACCGCTTGATCATATTCATTGGCGGAGAAAGCCGCCTTTCCCAAGTTATAGTCAAGCCCTTCCAGCGAGGGATTCCACTGGAATGCATTCTGGAAATCGTAAACCGCTTCCGCGAAGTTGTTTCCCTCGGCTGAGATCGCTCCCAAGTTGTTATAGCTGTCTGCAATGGCCGGCCCCACTTGCTGCTCGAACGATTCCGCTTGCTTCAGTCCCTCCGGATCCAGTGGCCCACTTTTGAGTGCATCCTCCCCCGGAACGGGCCCAGTATCTTGGCTATTCGGCCTCGCCGCTGGTCTGCCCTGATTCTGCAGGACGCTCTTTTTTTGCAGTTCCTGCGAAACCTGCATTTCCTTCTTGCCTTCCTCCTGCCGGCCGGACAGCAGGAGGAGCCGCGCCAAAAGATAATGCGCCCGCTGGATCTGGTAATGATTGCGTGTGACGTCAAAGGTCAACGAGATGCTCTTTCGCAAAGCGGCCTCGGCTTCGGCGGGGCGGTTTGTCTCAACATACAACTGACCGAGGGACAGAAACGTGTCGGGGTTACGTGGGTCCAGGGCTGCAGCGCGAGTCAGCTCCTCTTCGGCCTCCTGAAGTTTGTGCTGGCCCAGGGCGATGGTGCCAAGTTGGGAGTGGCTGAGGAAGTCATCGGGATTGGTCTTGAGCTCTTCACGAAACTCAGGCACAGCTTCATCATTGGCGGCGTCTCCCAAACCCACAAGATACGCTGCTCCCAGGGAATAATGTGCGCCGGGGTACTTGCCATTCTCCGCGATGACCTTCTTGAATTCCTGAATCGCTTGCTCCGGGTAGCCTGCTTCGGCGTAGGCCGTTCCAAAGTCCATATGGATTTCGGGGGAATCGCCGAATCCCGTCAGCATCTCTGCAAAAATGCGTGCCGCATGGGGCTGGTCCTTCATCAGGAGGTAGGAATTCGCCAGGGCGTACCCATTCGCGTAATTCGGCTCGATCGCCACGGCCAATTCCAACTCCGTGGCTGCCGCCTCGTTCTCTTTCAATTGCAGTAAGGCCCGTCCGAGCACCAGTCGGGCCTTCGAGTTCTTCGGCGCTGCCTCCACGGCAGCTTGGGCGAGCGATTTCGCCTTGGGCAAATTGTTCCCGCGGCGGCAGGTCTCCGCATAATCCAGGCGCAAATCCACGTCATCGGGGCCCAGCTTCAACGCTTCCTCAAAAAGCGGCGCCGCCTTGGCAAAGTCTCCTATGGCAGCGCGATTTGCGGCGAGGCGATGCATAGCATCGGCCAGAAAAAGTTTGTATTCGACCGCCGCACGCTGCAGATCGCCGGACTCCTGGGCATTTTGGGCAGCGTCATAGTGCTCCTGGAGAGGGCCCTTCTGGGCAGACTGCGGTTCTGTCGTCTGCCCTCGGATGGGGAAAACAGCAAAAAGGAGCATCCATCCAACGAAAAGCGCCCGGCAAGAGCCTCCCAAAAAAAACGAACCGCCCGGCAGATCTCGCTCACCGGACGGTTCGTAAATTCCACGCCCGAGTTCTCGTCCCTGCATAATAGCGCAGTATAACCGAGCACCCGGGGAAGTTCCACTCACTCCAAAAGAACCGATACGTCTTATACTGCGGCAGAAGGGGTATCTAGGAAAAGATACCCCTTCGCCTTAACGGTAATTAGAAGCTGTACTTCACACCCCACTGCAGGACGCGGCCGTAAGCTGCCGTGTTGGGTTCGGCCTTGGTATTGGTGACGCCCCAAGCGGTCGACGGAACCGAGCCGTTGTAGGTATAGCCCGCAGCCTTATTGAGTGGGTTGAGCGAGTACGAGAGAGAGAGCGGGCCAGTGCCGTTGTAGCCCCAGAGTGCGTGATTGGGCCAGTTGGTTGCGGTCAATCGAATCTCGATCGTGTGATGCTCCCAAATTCCTCGGAACGTCTTGGCGAGAGAAAGGTCCGTATCGAAGAAATTGGGCATCGGGATGTACTTCAGTTGGACCCGGCCATTAGGCGCTACTTGGTACGGTACGTATGTTTGGGAAACGTATCCACCTGCTACATACGGGTCCGCAACCTCAGGTGCCTGGCCGAGTGGAAGCGACGGCATCGCAAAGCACGAGAGGTTGGCGAACTGGTGCGAGGCAAGGCCACTCGTCGGACTGCACGGCGTGGCCGGCTGGATGTTCATAGCGGCGTCCGTTCCGAAGTACGAGCGGTTGGAGAGCTGGGTGGACGCGCTCTTCGTTGGATCGGCTGGATCCGGGATGGTGTAAGTCGTGCCCAGGTTGAAGTTCTGGCTGACTTGGGATTGCATGTCGCCGCCCTTTTGCCACGTCGTATAGCCAGCGATCGTCCAGTTGTTTATGCCGAAAGCCATAAACTTGTTGTCCCCCTTATATTGCTTCCCAACAGCATAGGAGTAGGAGGTGTTCCAATCGTACGGACGGTCAATCGACAGAATGGTGTAGTTGTGGCGGAGGACATACGGGTCGACGAAGCCATTTTGAAGGCCGAGGGCCTTCGACCACAGGAAGCTGGTGCTGAAGCTGAGGTGTTCGCTCTGCTTGGAGAAGATTAGCGCCATGGCGTTGTAATTGCCATAGCCCTTGTGCTCATTAACGTTGATGGTGTTCGTGCCATAAACGTTGACGTAGTTCGGCTTTGCCGAGGTTCCAACGTTCATGGTTCCGTACGGATGGTAATCCGCCAGCCCGTTAAGGCAGCCAAGAGCTCCGTTGACGGGAGTAACGCCATCCGGCAACGTCCCGCAAACGTTCTCGGGATCGGTGGCTATGCTTCCGGTGATCGGGTTGGGATTGAAGAAGGCGCCCAGCGGAACTTTATTGACGTTGATGTAGTCGCCGCTATAGCCGCCGCCGGCCACTTGGCCGCCAATGTTGAGGTGCGAGCTGTTATTCCCTTCATAGGCGAGTTCGAGCCTGGTACCCCACGGTGTGCGCTGGTCGATGGTGAAGTTCCAGTTATCCACGTAGGATAGGTCCTTGTCGTTCGGGTCCACAATGTAACCGGTCCCGCCGGATGGCGCTGAAAACGCCTGAGCCGGTTTCGGCAATAGGCCTGTCTCGCTGAACAGAACAGTCGTGCCGCTCGAAAGGACGGGCTGGAGGCTGGTCTGAATGCTCTGTTGCGCCAGGGCCAGTGCGCCGCTGTAGTCGTTCACTTGGTCGTTAAACAGGTACCTGCCCCAACCACCGCGAACTACTGTTTTCCCCGTTCCGAAGACATCATAAGCCATGCCCAAGCGGGGTTCAGCGTGAATCGGCCGGTTGGGAGTGCCGCTGAGCGGAATACCCGGGTCCTCCGCGTGCCATTCAACGCCTGGGAAGACTTTGCCAGATAGCACGTCCTTAATGACATCGCCCGGAACCCACACGGCGTTGCCGAATCCGTCTCGATCGTACCAGTGGCCCATGTGCTCAAGACGGAGGCCAAGGTCCACCGAGAGGCGTTTCGTCACCTTGATCGAGTCCATGCCGTAAAAGGCAAACGTTTTGTAGGCTTGGTCGTTCAAGGGGAGTGAACTTTGCTCGTTATAGTTGCTAGCAATGCCCATCATGAAGTCAGCGGAGGGATTCAGCGTGCCTTGTGCCAATCCGGTAATCACGTCCTTGGTGTTAGCCGGTACGGCGTTGAACCCACTAAAAGAGAACCCGCCGTTGATGGGGTTGAAGTTGCCCTGGTTGTTGCCAGTCATCTCGTAATAGAAACCGGCCTTAATAGTGTTCTTTCCGAGCACCTTGGTCAGGTCGTCCGAAGCAGCCGGGTTCTCTTTCTTGATGAAGTAGTTTCCACCGGTAGACGAGAAAACGTCCCATTGACTAAAGTCCGGCAAGGTGTACTGGCCACTGGCCGCCCACGAACCGCAGCACCCCGCCGGCGAGCTCCATCCGGGAACCATTGTGTCCGCCAGCGGCAATGCCTTAGTAAAGATGGTTCCGTAATTGGACGGATAGCCCACCACGCCTCGGGTGACGGCTTTGAAGTTGGCCGGGGACTGAGGAGAGCTATAGTAGGTCCAGAAGCCCGTGATCTGGTTGGTCAGAGTGGGGCTGAATGTGTGGAGGAAGTTGCCGGTGACGTTCTTGGTCGTGGTCGGGTTCGTCAGTCCGCCGCCGGGGAACAAAACCGAGTTGGACGGCAGCCACCACATGTGAGAGTCGCCGTCGGCCGGCTGACTATCCTTTGAATACTGGAAGGTGATGAACAGCTTGTCTTTGTCGCTGAAGCTGTAGTCACCGCGCAAGCGATAGACATATCCGTTATGCTTCGCCGGGACTGGATAGAAGTAGTTGTAGTGTGCGCCGTTTGAGGCTGGATCCACGCACCCGAGACTTCCCGGGCATGTCGGCATGAGGCTCATCAACGCCTTAGCGCCTGGGTCAACAAGCGACGTGCCGCCAGGGCCTGCAGTCGTTAGATTCGTGCCACTGATGTTCACCCCACCTGGGCCGAGCCCTCCGCTCGCGCTCGTCGGGTCGTAACAGAAGCTGCCCTTTGCCTTTGCGTCAGAAGTACCTGCGGGGTCGCCAAAAATGGTGTTGCAAAGGTAATGATTGTTCGCGTCACTGTCTGAGAAGTTCCCTTGCGCCATGGCTGGCGTGAGAACGTCGGATTGCAGGTTGGTGCCGCCCGATGAGAGTTGATAGAAGTGCTCGTAGCCAAACCACAACTGGAGCTTCTTCTTCGTGCCGGGAACCGGACCGCCAAAGTTGCCGCCAGGATACCAATAGTGGTCGCCGCCCTGCACATGACCACCAGCTTGGTTGTTCTGCCAGCTGTCGGAGTTGAAGATGCCGCGGCGGGCGTAGAGGTAGCCCTCGCCGTGGTAGCTGGCGCCGCCGGACTTGGTCAAAAAGTTGATGACCACTGGTCCCTTTGAGCTGTCCGCGCCGAAGGCCGAGGTCTGCACTTTCACTTCCTGAACCATGTCGGGGTTCGGAACGGAGATCGAAGTACAATCGCAACCTTCATCGAGGATGTTTGTTCCATCCATGAGCAAGGCCGTGCCGCCGCGGTAGGGTACGCCGCCCGCGCTGATGCCGTTGCCGACCGACGAACCCGCCGCACCGACTCCCGAGAAGTCCATGCTGCTGCTAGAGCCGTTGCTGGCGCCATTGCCGACCGTGATAACGCCCGGCAAAGTGCGCAGCAACTCGGAAGCGTTGCGCGTAATCATGGGGAGGCGATCGTAATCTTGGATTGAAAGGTCAAGGCTGCGAGCCCCCGAATCCACAGGCGTCAAATCTGTGTGGGCTTCCACCGTGACGGTTTCGACGGCCTGCCCAATCTCCAGCGTGGCCTTGACGTCTTGGTGGTCGCTTGCCTTAAGGATCAGGTCCTTCTGTTGGAAGGTCTTGAAGCCCTTCATTTCGACCTTCACAGTGTAAGTGCCGATCAACACAGTACCAAACCCGAAATAGCCATCACCGTTGCTAACGGTGGTGCGCACATCGGCAGTGTCCTGGTTGATTAAGCTCACATTGGCATTGGGAACAACGGCGCCCGTTGAATCGTAAACGGCCCCCGTGATCGTTCCCGTTATCTGTGCATACGACGCCGGCTGGAACAAAAGCGCCAGCGCCAAAAGCAAAAATGCTCCTACAGCATATTTTGCAACTGAACGCATGTGCACTCCTTTGGGATACACACTACTCATGTTGCCTCCATAGCTCCCTACCCCACCCGGATAGGGAATTGTGATAGAAAAAAGTATTGCGGAAAGCCCAAGGAAATTCTGGAACCTTCATGTGTCTACTTCACACCTTTTTGGTGGCTAGTCCTTGCGAAGGAGCACAGTTCTTCCATTAGCGTAAGCATGTGCTAATAGAAAACCTATTTCCTGGCTTCACGAAGGTCAAAGCGCGGAGGAATCCCATGTGGTTCTCACACCCCCGGAGGCAACCCGTCGGTAACAAGTCGTTCCGTTACCGTACAAAGCCGCCTTCCACCTCCCGTGTTTCTACCCCCTAGGGGGGCTTGTGTCAAGAGGTTTTTGGGTCAAATCCTTATGGGGTGACAACGGCCAGTCGCAAGTAGGTACTAGAACTAGGTCAACCACGACCACTGCCTCAACGAACAACTCTTCCGTGCCCGTCGTCTGACATTTGCTACGGGAGTTTTGACTCTGCCCTAGTACAGCAACAACAAAAGGCAGTGGCCGAACAGCTAATGTTCGCTCAACACCTGGTCGATCGTGTCTTCGAGCCGGGTTGGCGTGCTGCGCCGCAGGGTTCCATCGCGAAACCGGATGACGCCTTCCTTGTCGAGCACAATAAAAGTTGGGTAGGACCTGATCTGAAACGCCACCTGCACCCGGCCGGAGAGGTCGAGGTATTCGGGCCACGTCATGTCGTTCGCGGCAATGAAATCCTTCCACAGCTTTTCATCGGTATCGGAACTGATGCCCACAATTTCGAATGGGCGGCCGGCGTATTTCTTGCGCAGATCCAGGAGCATGGGCAGCGATTCGCGACAGGGGAAGCACCAAGCCCCCCAGAAATCGAGCAGAACCACCTTGCCCTGAAGTGCGGCATTCGAGATGGTGCGGCCGTCGAGTGTGACGATGGAAAAATCCGGTGCGAAGGGCTCACGCGCCCGAATCGGATGTGCAATGATGCGCTGCGCTTCGGCAACATCACCGGGATCTGCCCCCGGGGTCGCAACAAACCGATTCAGCTCCGCGATCCCTTCCGCATCCCGCTGCTGCCGCAGCAGGACAATGCCGAGGTTCATGTGCCCAATCACTTGCCCGGGATCGAGAGCCAGAGCTTCGCGAAACTCCTGCTCCGCCTCGCGGAGTTCCTTGTCGCCCGGCTTGCTTCCCATCTCAGCGAGCAACGCGCCACGGAGGAGATGCGCCAGTGCGGCCTGTGACTTGTCTTTCCCGGCAGCAACGGCGGCCCTCTGCGCACAGTCTAGGGCAGCGGGAAAATCGCCCAGGGCTCGCTCGACCTGAAACATGTGCATGAGGCACATCACGCAAGTATGACGTGAAAGCTCATCCCCACGGCTGTAAGCGTCAAATGCCTGGGCAAATTTTTTCTGGGCACGAAGAGCATCGCCCCGGGCCAGCGCCTGCGCGACGGCTGCGGCATTGGCGCCTTCTTGAGCTTGCCCCCCGGGGAGAACGCTCGCACATGTTAAGGTGACCACAAGACTCAGAACCCACCGGCGCATCGAGCTTCCTCCAACGAGCAGTTGATTGGCACGAGCGGCTCGGGAAATCGCCGGACCGGAAGTAACCTGAGAAGTTTCATTTTGGTTTCCGTGCCGCGTGGCAACGTACAACTGACCATCCCGAAATGCAATGCTCGCGCTTCGAATTGTACGCCAGCGAAAGAACAAACGTGATAGCAAGTCAACCGTGATTGCAGGATTGATCAGGCTGGTTGTTTGACGAGCCGGCAAGCCACGGCGGCGCGAGAGCAGTCTTCAGCTGATTCCAGGGCGCTACAAATCGCGGTGGGCGGCTTCCATCAGAAGGAAGAACGCCTGGCCCTCGGTGGCGGTTCCCGGATGATCGAAGTTGGGTGAGCCGCAAACTCCCTGGACGAGGCCGAACTCATCAACTTTTTCGTGCGCGGCCGCGCGCATTTTGCTGGCTGCGGCCATGTAGTGCCGCTCGAGCCAGCCGGCGCGATAACCTCGGTAAATGCAATAAGCGAGCATCTGCGAAAGGTTCGTTTCGACGAAGGTCTCCTGCTTGTCCACTACGTTGTGGAAGAGTCCATCGGGGCGAAGGTGCGCAAGGCAGCCGTCGAGCACATCTTTCACGTAGGAGACGAGCTTCTTTTTTTCGTTGCTCATGGACAGCGGCGGCGCCTTGATCACTCTGACCATTCCGGCTGCGGCCCATCCGTTCCCCACTCCCCAGAAATCCTGTTCGGCAAACTGTTTTTTGCCATCATCCCAAATGTGCGAGAAAAGTTTCGCTTTCGGATTCCAAAGATACTTTCTGTAGCCTTCGATTTGCTTGACAGCTTCGTCCGGGTGGCCGGCAACTGCAAGAAACGGTGGCGCCATGTACATGCCGTCGTCCCAAATCTGAGGCGCCGAGACGATATGGTAGAGCGTCCCATCGCTGCTTCTCGGGGCTGTGTGCAGAGAGTAGTCGAGCAACCGGTCCGCTGCTTTCTGGATTGCGGGATCGCGCGTGACTTTCGCGGCGTAAAGAATTGCTTCCCCGTTCGAGCCGGGATCGACGACTGCGTCGCTCGAATACAGCATGGCGACTCTGCCATCAGGAACTTGCCGCACGATGGCTTCCTTCGCCATCAGCACGACCATGTCCCTCTCTCCCAATTCGAGCAGAGCTTGCGCAGCCACGCCTTGCTCCCACGCAGCTCGCTGCATCGAGAGCATGGCGCGTTTCACTTTTTCCACCACAACCGTGGTCGAGCGATCTTCGATTTTTTGCGGAGAGGGCGAGCCTGGCACACCCAACAATAGTGCTCCCGCGGCAGTTCCGGGCAGCGCCGCTGTCAAGAATTCTCTGCGTTTCATGATTGCCTCCTCGAGGAAGAATGAGGGCGAATCAATCCCAATTCAGTCGAGAGAGTCGAAATGCTCGGCAGTCTTGGCGAAGGCGGGGTCGGTGTGGCGGACCACTTCCGCCTTCACGGACTTGAATGGCTCCTCCGATGGAATGCGGTCGAGCCAGCGATGATGAGAGAGCTTCTCGTGGTCCGAAAAATCCAGCCGGATAAAGAGACGAATGTGCGCGATTGCGTCCGGCTTTTTGTCTTTCGCCTCCGATGCGGACTGCTTCTTCTTGTCGGCGGCCTTATTCCCGGCTGCGTCATCGGCCGTGGAGGGTTCCACGCGGTCAAACTTGAGAAGAACCTTTTTGTCGAGGTGAAATGCTTGCTTCCAGCCTTCGAGTTTGTGGCGAGCTTGCTGGGCGGCTTCTTCGTTGGTGCCGAAATCGAAAATCAAAATGGATTGTGCCATACATCTTCTATAACGGCCCGCAGGTGTGGCTGTCAAGCAAGGAAAGGAGTTTATCTTCTGAGGAAACCGTGGAATGGTACAAAAATCGCGACAACAAAAGGCGATGGAGTTCGCCGAAACCGTCCGTTGATGGACTGATGACTCCTGGTCGCCACGCGGTGCCCAGGAGTTTTTTGTTGGCGCGCAGGGCGAGCAGAAAACGGAGAAGCGGTGCGCATAGGTTTGCTGATTGTGTGCGGAATGGCGGGCACGCTGGCCCGCTACGGATTGCAGGGACTGGTACAGCAAAGGTCGGGCTCGAACTTCCCTGCCGGGACGCTGGTCGTCAATCTGATCGGTTGCTTCTTGATGGGCGGCATCGCTCAGTATGGGCTGACTCACCTGACGATTCCGCCGGAATCGCGCATCGGAATCACAGTGGGATTTTTCGGCGCTTTCACTACATTTTCCACGTTCCGTTGGGAGACAATCCACCTGTTCGAAGACGGCGAATGGGGCCGCGCCGGAATTTACGTCCTCGCAAGCGTGGCGGGCGAGCTGCTGGCTGTCCTTTTCGGGATCAAGCTGGCGGACCGAATTTGAATTTGCAAAAGTAGGCTGTTGCCGGAGGAACCATGGAGCACCAACGTTTCGAAGGCGAGCGCACATTGATGCGAATCCATATCGGCGAGTCCGATCGCTGGCACGGCAAGCCGCTCTACGAAGCCATCGTCCGACTCTTGCGGCGCGAGAAATTCAGCGGCGCGACCGTTCTGCGCGGCGTCGGCGGGTATGGCTCCTCAAGCATCTATCACACGGACAAGATCCTGCGCCTCTCGCAAGACTTGCCCATCGTGGTCGAATTCACGGAGCGCATCGAAAAAATTCTGTCGCAGCTTGACGAGATGATCGGCGGCGGGTTGGTGACGCTCGAGAAAGTCCGCGTAATCCTCTACCGGTCAAACAAACCCGAAAAGCAGCCGCAGCCCCATCGAAAACACACTTCAACTCTTGTGTTGCGTCGCTGCGCGCGACATGGTAGGTTAAGCGAACAAAAAGCGAAGAAGGGCCCCACACTGACTTTGGGGCTCGACTTCTGCCCAGGCCGGCGCCTGGGATTGGGGGAACTGTATGGCGGCATTCACGCAGGGGCTGGCACTTCGCACTCGCACGACGCTCGACATCGTGCAGGACGCGCTGGGCGCGCTGGCGGCGCGTCACCGAACGGATGACGTCCTGACGTACATCAAGCATATTCCTGCGCGGGAAGCGCAGTTTCAGCCGGTCCCGAACTGGGTCAGGCCAGAGCTTGCAGCGGCCTATCGCGACAAAGGAATCGAGAATCTCTATACGCATCAAGCGATTGCCGCGGAGCTTGCGTGCGCCGGAAAAAATTTTGTTGTGGTGACGCCGACTGCTTCGGGCAAAACGCTCTGCTACAACCTGCCGGTGCTGAATGCGGTGATCGAGAGCCCCGACACGCGCGCCCTTTACCTCTTCCCCACCAAGGCGCTCGCGCAGGACCAACTCGCCGAATTGCACGACCTCGCGATACGGCTCGACGACTGCTTCGGCGTTTTCACCTACGACGGCGACACTCCAGGCGACGCGCGCCGTGCGATCCGCGAACGCGGGCACATCATTCTGACCAACCCGGACATGCTGCATACGGGCATCCTGCCGCACCACACGAAATGGACGCGAGTGTTCGAGAATCTGCGCTACATCGTGCTCGACGAGCTGCACACGTATCGCGGCGTGTTCGGGAGCCATCTGGCGAACGTGCTGCGGCGGCTCGCACGAATCGCGCGGTTCTACGGATCGAAACCACAATTCATTTGCTGCTCGGCAACGATCGCGAATCCCGGCGAGCTGGCAGCGCAATTGACCGAGAGCGAGACCCAAACCATTGAAGAAAACGGCGCGCCAACCGCGGAAAAACTGTTCGTCTTTTACAATCCGCCGATGGTGAACCGCAATCTCGGCATTCGCCGCAGCTATCTGAACGAAACGACGCGCGTGGCGAAAGAACTGCTCGCGCGAAAACTGCAGACGATTGTCTTCGCGAATAGCCGGTTGCACACCGAAGTCCTGCTCACCTATTTGCAGCAGGCAAATCCTCCGCAGCCTGGCGGCGCCGAGCCGATTCGCGGCTATCGCGGCGGGTATCTTCCGGGCGAACGCCGCGAGATCGAGCGCGGCTTGCGCGATGGACTCATTCGTGGGGTCGTGGCTACGAACGCGTTGGAACTGGGAATCGACATCGGCTCGCTGGATGCGTGCGTCATGGCGGGGTATCCGGGATCGATCGCTTCCACATGGCAGCGCGCCGGACGCGCGGGACGCCGCAGCGGAACTTCGTGCGCAGTGATGGTTGCCTCCTCGGCGCCGCTCGACCAGTTCATCGTACAGCATCCGGATTATTTCTTTGGGCGTTCGCCCGAACATGCTTACGTGCAGCCCGACAACCTCGAAATCCTCGTGAACCATCTGAAGTGCGCAGCGTTCGAATTGCCGCTTTCGCCCGATGAAAAAATGGGCGGCGTCGACCTGACGACGCTTTGCGAACGCCTGGCCGAGGCTGGCTACCTCCATCGAAGCGGCGGCAACTGGCACTGGGTGCAGGAAGCGTATCCGGCGGACACGGTCAGCTTGCGTTCTGTGACTTCGGACAATTTCGTCATCATCGACACGACCGGAGAGGAAGATGGCGAGCCTGAAGTAATAGGGGAAGTAGATTTTTCTTCGGCGTTGACCACGGTGCATCCGAAGGCAATCTACATTCACCAGGGACAGCAATACCACGTCGAACGGCTCGACTTCGAGCAGCGCAAAGCCTACGTGAAACGAGTGAATGTGGACTACTTCACGGATGCGATTCGCTACACGCAGGTGCGCGTCCTCGAAATTGCGGAGGAGGAACGCATCGCCGGACCGGGGGGGCGCGCGCATGGCGACGTGCTGGTGCGGTCGCAAGTGGTGGGCTTCAAGAAGATCAAGTTTTTCACGAACGAAAATGTGGGCGCCGGGAAACTCGAGCTGCCCGAGAACGAGATGCACACCACGGCGTTCTGGATTACGCTCGAACACGCGTTGCTTGCGGGATTGCCTTTTGCGCTTTCCGACCGGCAGAGCGGAATCTTCGGCCTGCTCTATGCGCTGGAATCCATGGCAACGCTGCTGCTGATGTGCGACCGGCGCGACCTGGGCACAGCGGTCGGCGAGAGACCTCCGAGTCCCGGCATCGAAACCGAGTGGCAGGAATTCACGGCGTCAAGCGCCGATCCCGCGGAGATCAAGGAATTGTTTGAGCCAAACTTGTATCTCTACGATGCGTACCCGGGCGGCATCGGATTCAGCGAGCCGCTCTACCGCGTGCACGATTTGCTTTTGCGCCGAACTCGCGAATTGATTGCAGCGTGTCCGTGCGAAAAGGGATGTCCATCGTGCGTCGGCCCGGCGGGTGAAAAGAGCGAGCGAACGAAAGAAGCTGCTTTGGCAATACTGGATCATCTCTGCGCATGAGCCCGGCAAGCCAGGATCGTTACGGGCGGCTAGCGGCGCTGAAACCCGCGAGGAAACGTGTTGTCACCGTTGGCCGCGCGGACGAAACGCCACGCGGCGTGGCGCCGGAGATTCCGGAAGGTTCGCAGAGGCTCGCGGAGATCCTCGGCGCATCCGTCGAGCGAAACCGATTCGGAGAGCATTTAGCATTGCGGCGTTGGTTTTCCGAGCCGGCAGAGTGCGTTCCCGACGAAGCGGCGCTTCGGCTGATGGCTCCGGACGCGCCGAAAGACGTCGCCGATCCTCAGCAATGGCTTTTCCTCGATACGGAGACGACAGGGCTTGCGGGTGGCACGGGAACGTATGCGTTTCTCGTCGGCATTGCGTGGTGGGATGCCGGAGGCCTGGAAGTCGAACAATTTTTCATGCGCGAGCACAGCGAGGAGCACTCGCTGCTCGTGGCCTTGGCGGAAAGGATGGCGGAGCGTCGCGTGCTGGTGACATTTAACGGGAAGTCGTTCGACTGGCCGCTGCTCGAGACGCGCTATCGAATGACACGGACGATTCGGCCGCCCGCACCGCGAGCGCATTTGGATTTTTTGCATCCGGCGCGAAATCTGTGGCGGCTGCGTCTCGGTTCGGTGCGGTTGCCGGAACTCGAGCGGCACGTGCTGGGATGGAATCGTGGCACGGATGTGATGTCGGAGTTGATCCCGCAAATTTATTTCGACTTTCTGCGCGGGGGGCCGCCCGAACCATTGGTTCCGATTTTTCACCACAACCAGATGGACCTTCGCGGTCTGGCGGGACTTTCCAGCCGCGTCCTTTCCGTGCTGGCCGATCCGGAAACGCGCGGCCAGGACGCGCTAGAGCTATATGGCGTCTCGCGAATCTGCGAGCGGCGCGGCGAGATGACCCGCGCGCGAAAGCTCTACGAGCGTTCGCTTGCATCGGAGCTTCCGGCGGAGACGGATCGGGCGGCACGGAGGTCGCTGGCGCGGCTGGCGAAGCGCGAGGGCGATTTCACGGTGGCGCGAGGGATGTGGGAAAAAATGCTCGGAAACTCACCCGAGGGTCTGGAAGCCTACGAGCAACTGGCGATTTATCTCGAGCACCGCGCTCGCGAGCCGCATCGCGCCGCAACGATTGTCCGCAAGGCGCTCGCCGACCTCCGCAAGGCAGACCGGCTTGGCACGATTGCCCCTGCTGCCTACCGCACAAACCGGGCACGGTTCGAACGCCGACTGGCGCGGCTCGAACGAAAAGCCGGCCGCTTGCTCCTGGAGGCGATGGAGGCGGAATCGCGATTGCGTGCCACGGAATCCAATCCTCCATAAGGCCGAGGAGGAATTCGATGCAGGAATCGGATGGCACAGCCGCAAGAACAACGCGGATCATCGGACAGGAGAAAACGACGATGGCTGAAGTTGCTGAACCTTACCTCCGCGAACAACTCGAAAAGCGGCGAAACGAATTGAAGTCGGCAATTTCTTCGCCCGCACCGGCAATGCCCGTGGCGCCGCTCCTGGATCTGCTGAGCGAAGTGGATTCGGCGATGCAGAGAATGGAGCAGGGAACGTACGGAATCTGCGAGGTCTGCCACGATCCGGTGGAAAAGGACCGTCTGCTCGCAGACCCGCTGACACGCCTTTGCATCGACCACCTGACGCACGAGGAACAGCGCGCTCTCGAACGCGATGTCGAACTGGCGTCGAGTATTCAGCGCGGCTTGCTGCCCCAATCGGACGTGCGGTTCCGCGACTGGCAGATACATTACCTGTACAATCCCGCGGGAATTGTGAGCGGCGACTATTGCGACGTGATCCTGCCCGCGACGAATGATGGAAAACTTTTTTTCCTAGTGGGAGATGTCGCTGGAAAAGGAATCGGCGCCTCACTGCTGATGACGCACCTTCATGCGATGTTCCGCAGCCTTTCAGGCGGCGGCCACGACCTCGAGAAACTCCTCGAAATAGCGAACAGTGTGTTCTGCGAGAGTACCACGGCAAGCCAATACGCCACATTGATCTGCGGGCGGGCCGGCAGGTCAGGCGAGCTCGAAATTGTCAACGCAGGCCACCTCCCTGCCCTGGTCATCACCAAAGAGGGGGTCGAGCAATTTGGCTCGACAGGGCTTCCGCTCGGACTGTTCAAGACAAGCAGCTACACTGTCACCCACGTGCGCCTCGAACCGGGCGATAGCCTCCTCCTCTATACAGACGGAATCTCGGAAACTCGCAGTCCGACAGACAAGGAATACGGTTCGGAAGGACTGGCCCGAGTCGCTGGGGAGAGGTACGGTTGGCCGCCGCATGAGATTGCCGCGGCGTGCATTCAGGATGTCAAAAACTACTCCGCGAACGCGCGGCAAACGGACGATCAAACTCTCATGGTCGTTCATCGGGCAGACTTGGCCGGATCCTCATTGAGCGACTGACAGCTTCTTCGGACGTTTTGGAGTCGCACTCGCGGCAAAAAAAGGCTCGCCGCACTAAACTGCGCGGCGAGCCTGGGATGCGTTTACGAATGCGACTTCGATTACGCGCTCAACTTCTTCAGTGTCATCCCCAACAAGCCCAAAACCCCAAAGCCCAGCAAAAGAACACTGGAGGGTTCCGGCGTCTGCACCAAAAACTCCTGACCATAGCTGCCGATGGGCGTCAGGATCTCCCACCCCTGATTGAGGGCGTAAGTGGGATTCCCGGTGACATAGGCCAGCGCTGCACTCCATAGGGAGGCATCCGTGCCGTAAGGATCTCCACCACCCGAAAGGCTCCAAATCGCCCATTGATACTCCGCCTGCTGAGTCTGATTGCTCGTGCTCATCATTTCTGAAATGAGATAGACGAAAGCTTGATAGTCGATCTGCTTTCCCTGGAGCGTGGAGGCAAAGCTCGCGCCGTTCAGATCAGTGACTGTTGCGTTCCAACCAGTATTCGGAGTGATGTCGTGACTGAAATCGACGCAGAAGAACTGAGCACTGTTACCGTTCAAAGTCCCCTGATACGGAGGAATGCCGTAGCCATTGTTGCCAAAGGCGTAGCCTCCGTTGAAGTAGACCGACGCAGTTTCAGCGCTTGCTGCAAAAGCCAGAACCAGTACTACTGGTATTACCCATAGCAACCTTTTGAGATCCATGCACTACCCCCTGGGCACATAAACCAGCCAACAGTTAGTCGGCAAGTGTCATGCCAATCGAAACGTCCATAAGCTCCGTCGAATCAATGCAGAAAATCTCGTTGAATTGGTCACTGTGAATATGTATTCACACTTAATCCTCTTCTTTTACCGCGCAGACACTTCGGCTCATTCGAGCAACACGATCGTGTCAAGTCTCGAACGCGCTCGGCTGGTTGACGCTTTGCGGCAGAAACAGACAATTGACGAAAACTGTCAACGCTAGACGCGCTGGGGCAGCGCGATAAATCAAGCTCCGCAAATCAACAAGGCCCCGACTTGTCTCAGTCTTGAGAAGCTCGCGCGACACCGATCAAGGCCGTGAATATTGGTCGATCATGCGCTCGATGGCGCGACGGCACACCGGGCAGAAGCCAACTTTGTCCCGGCTAAACATGATGCAATCGGTGGCCGGGCGATAGAGACCTTTGGTTTCATATCCTGCGCCTTCGAACGCGCCAACCTTTCCCGCGTAAGGACTTGAGCCAAGCATCCGCGTCTCCTTGGTTTCCTCTTCGCGGAAGAGCTTTTCCATGTCTTCCTCCGGAGCTCCTGACGCGCGAAGCTTGCGCCGAACTTCTTGAACGGCCAGCGATTCCTTGTCGTATTCCCCCTTATTCCACGGCGTGGGGAGCGGCGTGCCCGGAAGGACCAGGTCCTTCCACTTCAGATTCGCGGGGTCATGCAGCGCGGTGAGGTTGGGCTCCCATGGCTCAGGCTTCACTCCCGCGCCAGTCTCATAGGCGACATCCGACGTGTAGTATTCGTCGCCGAGCCCGGCAAAATGGTGCCCGAATTCGTGAATGAAGAGGTATTCGGCGAAGTCGTTGCCAGCGGCGACGACGGTCTGATCGTTGAAAATGCCTCCGCCTCCGTAGGTCTTTTCATTCACCAGCACGATCAAAAAATCGTATGGAACGGTTGAAGCGACATCGCGAAGACGCCGATTGTCGAAAGTCAGGACGTAGCGTTCGGAATCGAAGCTGCTGTAGTGCGTGCCCAGTGGCGAGCGACGGAAAACGCCGGCGTGCGGACGCGTGACGCCGCTTTCGGCCGAAGGCAAATCTATAGCGCGGACGTTGAAATCGGACTTGCGGCTGCGGAACGGCTCCTCCTGGAAGAGTGCGCCGACAAGATGCGCCACGTCGGCATGGAACTTCTCCATCTCGGCTGCGGTGTAACCATCGCCCAGAATTACCAAGTCGACCTTCTCGGACGGCGAGCCATTTTCAAAAACAGTCCAGGCTTTCCCTTGCGGAGCAATGTCGGCCGGATTGACGAAGCGCGAGTTGGGATCAATGTCCGTGGTCCAAATCGAATGAAAGGCTCCGTCGCCGCCGCGTTTGTCGAGAGTGACGCGGACCATGCGTCGAGGCCAAGGAAAACGCAGCGATTCGTGGTAGGTGCGCCAAATTCTCTTGGCTTCGGCAGTCTCCTGCCATTCGGCGAACACGGAGGAGAAGCCTCGCGAATAGAGCAATTGACCTGTCTTCTGATCGGCAACTTCGAAAAGATACGTGCCGAGGTTCAGATTATCCACCAGGCGTGTCCGGCTGCCGGGCCAGGGGCCGTTGGCAACCACGGGACCGAGCGAAATGTGCTCTTCGGTGGCCGTCCCGGAGTGAAAATAATCGACACGCATCGTGCGTCCGTTGAAATTGGCGTCGAACGCGGACCCTGTTTGCGCGGAGGGCTGCGCGAGGGCGATTTGAGAACTGGCGCCCGTCACGGCCAACATCATCCCAGCGGCACACGCACCGAGCACGGCCACAAGACTAAGCAATGCGAGAAAACGGGAAGCACGCGTCCGAACGCTCATAGGGTCACCAGCGATATCCTTTCACTCGATTTTGATTATTGCCCTGCCGGATGTGAACTCTGCAAGCCATCTCGCAACATATTACAGTGCAACGCCCACGACAGGAAGCCGACTCAGAAATCGGATCTACTGGCTTGTTACGGCGCTAAACCCGCCACGAACTGCGCGGAGGCACTCGCGTCTGTTTTTACATTTGCGACATGGTGGGGGGCTTCCGCCGCTGGCGAAGAGACAGGTGCGGGCGGCCAGTCGATCTCCCGGTTAATCTTGTCATAGACCTCGCGAGTTCCCCCTTCAACCGTCAGGCACGTGGTGACTCGACACCGCAGAAAGACGCCGCCGTCGTCGGTTTGGAACTGGAAGAAATTCGGGCGGCGAAAGAGTTCCCGCCGCGCCTTGTATTTCAACTCGAGCGCTTCGCTGTACTGGCCACAAAAGCGCGCTGCATCTTCGGCGTTGTCGAGCGCAAGGCGAAACACAAGAAGAGTCCGCTTTGATTTTGCATTTTCAAAAACGGCGTATCGATCCCCGGCCCACGCGGGGGAAAGCTGATCGGCGCGCTGTTGCCCGAGGAACTGTTTCAGAATTTCTTGGAGGCCGAACTCACCCATCACGTTTTCCTCAAGCAGTGTCCAGTCCGCTGGGACAACGCGCTTCCAATCCGGCAGCGAGACTTTTTCGGGCACAACTCCCTTGAGATACAAATCGGGATGAATGATTTGCTGAGTGGATACGGGAGGATCCGTGAAGAGGAGTTTCAGATCGCCCCAGCCCGTGTGCGCTTTCAGGAATTGCTGCGAGAACGCGGCGCCCGCTAGATAGGGAAAGAGCAATTCGTCGCGGATGATGCCCGGAGCCTTCGAAAGTTTGGGATCCTTGCCCATTTCGGCAACGGCACCGGCGCGGATAATCGGTGTCACATCGGGCAGATCGCGTACGCTCATTTTTTGCTCGCGCAATTCATAGTCCACCATCGCGGCAATCGCACTGCCCTCGCTGACGGATTGACGCGCGAGTTCTGCGTCATCGTTCGGGCGCGCTGCCTTGATCCACGGGTCGATGCCGAACGATTGATCTTCAAGCGCGTGTGTCAGTTCGTGCGACATCACGGCGCGCTGCTCATCAAGCGGAATCCAATCGGCAATGTAGAACTCTTTTCCCTTGGGATCGTAAAGGCCCGCAACTTGATCCGTCAAAAGATCCAACAGGAAGGAATCGAGTGGAAACCCTTTGGGAATGAGGCCGAAGGCTTCCAGCGCTTTCGTGTCGGCATAGCGTTGCGCGTCGTCCTTGTCCTCTTTTTCCTCGCGAACCAGGTAATCGCGAATCTCCTGCTTCGAGCGGAGGCTCTTCTTGAGCGGTTCCTTGATCGGGAGATGAAGGACCTGGCTCATCTGCGAAAGCACCTCGTCGGCGGCCTTGATGAAATCGTCATTCGCGACGGCAGTGGTCTGTACGGGCGATGTCGGCAGCATTGGGGTTGATTTTGAAGGAGGCGCCGATTGTTGGGCTGCCACGACAAAACCGAGCGCCAACAAGACGGCCAGTCCAGCGAGTCGTTTCATTCATTCCTCCGTCAAGATTGGATGATCGAAGAGGATAGCAGGTTTTGTATCAATTCATCTCCACTCGGAAATAAACGGGAGGGATGAATTGACTGTCATTCGGTTGACTGGGCAGAACAGGACCCCGCGACAATCAAGGCGATCAAATAGCCGGCGGAGATGCGAGACGAGAGTTTATGGATTAGATACACCCAACGCCATGGTATTAGTCCTGTCATATAATGGTGGCTAATCGGGGGCCAGCTTTGGAGAAAGAGAAAATCCTCATTGTGGACGACGAGGAAGCGATACGTGAGGTCGTGTCGACCTTGCTTGAGGCGCAGGGCTATCGCTGCACTGTATGCTCCAATGGAAGCAAGGCGCTCGAGAGTTTCCGAAACAATTCGTTCGATTTGGTGTTGAGCGACATCGTCATGCCCGAGATGGACGGCCTGAAGTTGCTGGGCGAAATCCGGGCAGCCGACCCGGACGTCCCCGTGATCATGGTCACCGCCATGCACGACATTTCGATCGCGCTCGAAGCCATTCGCACCGGCGCCTACGACTACATTTTGAAACCCTTCGAGAAAGATCAGCTCAATTTGAGCGTCTCCCGCGCGCTTGAACACCGTCAGTTGATCCTCGAGAACCGGACTTATCAAAGCGATCTGGAACACCTCGTCGCCGAACGAACACAGCAGCTTTCCATTGCATTGCAGGACCTTGAGCAATCGTACGACTACACTTTGGAAGCGCTCGGAGGCGCGCTGGACGCCAAGGATGCCGAAACGGAAGGCCATTGTCAGCGCGTGACTGCATTCACCATCACCATTGCAAGAGCAATGGGAGTGGATAAAGGTTTGCTGCGCCACATTGCCCGCGGCGCTTTTCTGCACGACATCGGGAAGATGGGTATCCCGGACGAGATCCTGCGCAAGCCGGGACCCCTGACTTCGGAAGAGCGTGACATCATGCGCCGGCATTGCGAAATCGGCTACGCCATGCTGGAACGTATTCCCTTCCTCAAAGAGGCAGCCGAGATCGTGCTCTGCCACCAGGAGTGCTTCGACGGCTCGGGCTACCCCCGCAAACTGAAGGGCGAGCAGATTCCTTTGGGAGCGCGTGTGTTCGCGGTGGCAGACACTCTTGACGCCATGATCTCAGACCGCCCCTACCGCAAAGCGCTGCCGATTTCCGCGGCGCGCGAAGAGATTCAGCGTTTTTCAGGGAGGCAGTTCGATCCGCGCGTTGTCCAGGTTTTTCTCGCGCAGCCCACAAAGACCTGGCTTGAGTTGCACGAGAAGATCGGCGACCCATTCCGCCTGACTCACCTTGCGCGAATTTAGTTCCGCCAGCCTGTTAGAAAGCGCTCACTTGCTTACCGCTCTTTTCCGACCTGCAAGAGAGGTGTTGGGTGACTCCGCCTAACTGCGATGAGGCTAGCCGGAGTCTCGCCAAGAGATTCGTGGCCAGGAGAATTCATGTTGTAGAATGGATGAGAAGAGAGCGTTTATCGGCGGAGGAAGGCTAAATGGCTTTGGTGCCGATCAAGACCGCGTCAACAACAGGCTACTGCGATTGCATCTGTGGTTGCTACGAACTGGCCAGCCAGCGTGACGATGAATGCGGGAAGGGCTATTGCCCGCGCTGCGCGAAAGAGCATCTCGAGATGAATCGCGGAATCGGCCTGCCGCAATTACCTCCGTCCAAGCTACCCGATAGAAGCGGACCTGATCTGGAGCTGCAAACCCCTAAGGCCGCCGATCCACCGGGCCGGCTTCGTTGAGTCCCAGTTGTTACAGCGGCCGCAGATGCCTCTTACAGTTGGAAAAATGAGAATACTCGGCGTGTCCCCTCGGCGAAATCCTTCTCTGGAGTGATTAGGCTCAAAACTAAATAACCATCGCTCGGGAAATCATAAAAATGCCCGGGATGCACATATACGCTCTTCTCCGTCAAAAGTTTAATGGCAACATCTTCATCCGAACGCACTGCGGGCACGCGAAGCACCACGTACCAGCCGCCCTCCACTTCCAGCCGGCCGCAGGTTTTTTGCGCAGCGAGTTGGCGATCGAGTTCACGAAGGTTTTTTCGTATGCGCTCTATTGACTGTCGTTGGAATTCGTGCCGTTGTTCCATGAACACGGGAATAGCCAACTGCACGGGCGCATTCATCGAGAGGTAGGTATCTGCGATCAGTTCCAACCTTGCGAGTGCCTGCGCTTTCAGTTCTCCTGGACCGCTCCCGCATAGCCAAGCCGACTTCATCTGCGGCAGGCCGGAAATCTTCGATAGACCGCTCATCGTAAACGTTAGCGCCTGGGAATTTGCGGCAAACGTGGCTGGCCGATTTTTTCCAAGCACGAAATCCAGGAACACTTCGTCCGCAATCACGGCCATCTGCCGAGCCGAACATATTTCATTCAGCCTCGTCGCCTCCGGAGGCCTCGTGAAATGCCCCGTCGGATTGTTGGGATGAACCACGATCACGCCTCGCGCGCGGCGCGTAATTGCCTGTTCCAGAGCGTGAAAATCAATTTGCCAGCCATAGTCGTAAACCAGGGGGTAGCGCACAAGTTTCACGTCCTGAATGCCGGCGAGGAATTCAAATAGCGGGTAGCTCGGTGAGGGAATCAGAAGCTCATCTCCCGGATCACACAGCACGCGGAAAACAAAGGAATACGACTCGCTGGTGCTCGTGGTCAGGATAATGTCCTCGAAGCGGACATGAGCGCCATGGCGAAGATAATACTCCGCGACAGCTTTGCGAGCCGGTCCGAGTCCGCGGGGATCAGGTTCGTAGGTGAGCGCTGCCGGATTCGATAGCGCCTTCCAAATGGCTTCGCCATCGTAATCGAATCCGCATGCCGTGGGATTGGAGACGGTCAGGTCGATAAACGCTTTCCCGCTCCCTCGATGTTCGGCAAGCGCTCGGCTAAGCCGGTTCACATCAAGCTTCCAGTTGGAGCGATCAGAGAACATCTTCGTCAGCGAGAAACATTGCGGCGGCGATACAAGAGGCAATAGATGCCGACGAAGAGGCTGAGCGTCGGGAAAATGAGAATCAGAACGCCATGACGAAGCGCTTCTTTGCCCTGCGCGCCGGAGGCAGCCGCGCTTTGGTAACACATCGCGCACCCTTGGGCCAGCATGTCCAAGGTACAACCTCGCAAAGTTGCCGGGACGGCCACCATTGATAGCAAACAAATCGCGGCCAGCAGCGCTGCAAACGAAGTTGAGTGTCCTTCTTTCATTTCCGCTCGCGACTCTCGTCTCATTGTCCAAGCAAAAGAAGCAAAAATAGAAACACCCACAACCCAACCATGAAATGCCAGTACATTGAAACAACTTCGGTCGCAGTGTCGAGCGTAAGCCGGCGCGGCAACCTGAATCCAACCACCAACGAGGCTATGATCCCACAGAATAGATGCAGTCCTTGCGCCGCCGTAAAGACATAAAAGAAACTGCTGCTCGGATTCGTCCAGAGGAGAATATCCTTGGCGATCAACTGCTGCCACGCGATTCCCTGCCCCGCAAGAAAGAAAACGCCGAGAACGGAGCCGGCCATCCACCCACGCCGGAACATTTCATTTTGACTGGCGCGAAGATGTTTGCGCGCTCGAGCGATTGCGAAGCTGCTCGCGGCAAGGATTAGCGTGTTAAGCCATAAAACGCGCGGCACGTCGAACGGGCGCCATCCGCTGTTTGGCATTCCCTTGCGAACGATGAAGGCGCTGACGAGCGCCATGAAAAACATCAAGATGCCGCCAAGCGCGACGGTCATTCCTGTTACATAGGCCCGTTGCGGCACGACACTCGCGCCGTCGAGCTTTGCTTCATCCTGGGTGCTGCTACGCTGCATGCAATCACTCCTGCCCTGTTCGGATGATCTTGTCCGGTTCGAGATTCTGAGGAATGAAGTCGTCCCGCACTCCCGGGACGCTGTATTCATACGGTCCGCGATAGATGATCGGCGGGTTGTCTGCGAAATTGCCGGGCGGAGGCGGCGAAGCGGTCACCCATTCAAGCGTTGTGGCATTCCACGGATTGATGGGCGCCTCTTTGCCTTTTCGCAAGCTCCAGAAAAAGTTAAACAGAAAAATGAGTTGCGCCGCTCCCGTGATAAATGCGGCGATGGCGCTGAATCGGTGCAGCGGTTGGAGCGACGCGAGATATGCCGCGCCCGTATAGTCCGCATATCGGCGAACCCCGCCCGCAATGCCCACGAAGTGCATCGGCATGAAAATGCAGTAGGCACCCACAAACGTGATCCAGAAATGAATGTTCCCGAGGGTTTCATTCATCATTCGCCCGAACATTTTCGGGAACCAGAAATACGTGGCGGCAAACACTCCGAAAATTGCAGCCACGGCCATGACAAGATGGAAATGCGCAACGACGTAGTAGGTTGCGTGCAGCACGTTGTCCAACGCTGGCTGAGCGAGAAAAATCCCCGAAAGCCCGCCCGTCACAAAGAACGAGACAAAGCCAAGCGAAAACAACATCGCGCTTTTAAACTGAATCTTTCCACCCCAGAGCGTGGCCAGCCAATTGAACGTCTCAACCGCGGAAGGAACGCCGATGGACATCGTGATCACGGAGAACGTGAGAGCGGAATAAGGATTCATGCCGCTGACGAACATGTGGTGTCCCCACACAAGGAAGCCGAGAAAGCCAATCGCGCTGATCGCCATGGCCATCGCTCGATAGCCGAATACGGGCTTGCGGGAAAAACACGAGAGAACGTGCGAGACCACTCCCATTCCGGGCAAGATCGCTATGTAAACTTCCGGGTGCCCGAAAAACCAGAAAAGGTGCTGCCACAGAAGCGGCGAGCCTCCGCTGTGGGTCTGCAAGTGTTCGCTGACGGCAATTCCAGCAGGGACATAAAAGCTCGTGCCGGCCGTGCGATCGAGTAACAGCAAAACTCCCGCCGCCAGGAGCACTCCAAATGCAAGCAGCGAGAGAATCGCCGTGACGAACCAACTCCAAACCGTCAGGGGCATGCGGAAAAGATCCATGCCCGGAGCCCGCATGTCGATTGTCGTTGCGATGAAGTTGACCGCGCTCACCAGCGACGCGAGGCAAAAAATCGCGATGCTGATGATCCACAGCGTTTGTCCAACGCCTTCGCCAGGTCCTGCAATCGCGCCCAGAGCACTCAAAGGCGGATAGCTGGTCCAGCCGCTGATCGGTGCGCCGCCGGGAACAAGAAACGCCGCGACGAGGCAAAGAAAAGAAACAACTGTCCCCCAGAACGACAGCCTATTGAGGCGCGGGAAAGCCATTTCCGGAGCGCCGATTTGAATTGGCAGAAAGTAATTTCCGAACCCATTCTGCGGAGCCGTTGTAAGCACGAAGAAGATCATGATCGTGCCGTGCATGGTGACGAGTGCGAGATATTGCTCCGGCTTCATGACCCCGCCGCTTACGAATGGAAGATGAGCGGCGGGCCAAACAATGTGAAACCGCATCAGTAGCGAGAGAACGATTCCGATCACCACAGCCAGCAGCGCAAGGAGAAAATACTGGATGCCGATGACTTTGTGATCCGTGCTGAAAATGTACTTCCGCAAAAAACCTTTTGGCGTTTCCGAAGGAGGGCGCAAAGGGAGAGTTTGTGCGCTCACGCGCGCCCTCCACGGTTCCCAGGACAAATCACTGAATGGCCGCCTTCTGCTTAAGGAAGTTTTCGTACTCGGTCTCGGAAACGACATTAAGGAAACTGTGCATCAAGTGGTGCCCCGACCCACAAAGCTGCGTGCAAACGATCTCGTACTGGCCGGTTTTGGTTGCCGTGAAGTGCAATGGAGAGGTGATTCCCGGAACCGCATCCTGTTGCAAACGCAATTCGCGAACGTAGAAATTGTGAATCACATCCTGCGAGCGAATCAGCAACTCGATCTCTCGATTCACAGGAACCGTCAACACCGGAACGACAATATCATCCCTGCCCGCTGGATCGTTCTCATCGATGCCCAACGGATTTCCCGTCGATGGACTGATTCGCGCGGGGTCGAGCCTGCCAAACTTCCCGTCCGGTCCAGGGTAGCGGAAGTGGAATACAAACTGGCTCTCGGTCACTTCAATTTGAATCGCATCCGCTGAGGAAGGCGTGTACCGAACTTCCGCCCATGCTTTGCGCCCCAGAAATCCGAGGCCAAGAAAAAGAACGACTGCTACGATCGTCAGGAGGATCTCAACTGTGTTGCTGCCGCGCGTGAAATGAACGCGCTGGCCCCGGTCCCTAAAACGGAAAGCGGCAAGCGCAAGACCAAGCTGCGCAAGCAGGAAAGCCGCACCCGTGATGTACAGCGTCAGTTTGTATTGCTGGTCCACCTGTTCACCGTTGACAGTAATGGCAGGAGGGGCCTGAAACGAGCGAAGAGAAAAGAGAAAGACAGTCGCGGCCACCAAGAGCAACAAGACCAGCGCCAAGAGGAATGCTGGCGCTGCGAAGCCACGTTTACCGCTCGCCATCAATGTCGATTCCGCCCCCGACGCATATGATAGCAGGAACTTGTCCGGCTGGATGACAAGAGGGACGGAAAGTCGGTGGGTCAGGTCCCGATTGCCGCGTTTGAACTAAGCCGCTGGCGCGGCGGACGCTACGCGTAGGCAACGAGCAGCGATTGGCGGGAGCTATCCAAACTCCAGCTCGTAGTCGTCCAGCATTACTTCATCGCGATCACGTGCTCCACGAACTGATCGACGGCGATCTCGGTGCCTTGGTAAAAGCCCGATGCTTTGTTTTTCTCGAGGTCCGCTTCATCCCGGTGCAGCGCCGTGAAGACGTAGCGAGTGCCGGTTCCCACGGGTTCCATCGTAATGATGGCGGTGATCGGAATGTCGTCAAAGACAGCCGGACGATAGCCAGGAAACAACATGGAGGTCCAGATAAGTCGCTCCATCGGAACAACGTCCAGGAAACAGCCGAGGTTGGGAGACTCCTGACCGTCTCCCATTGCGATGTCGATGCTGAAGATGCCGCCCGGTCGCACGTCCATTTCGGTTCGCACCACACGCCCCCAGGGCTTGGGCATGTACCACTCCTTGAGATGCTCCGGTTTCGTCAACGCTTCCCAGACGAGCCGCGTGGGAGCGTCGATGAACCGTTCGATCGCGAAGTCAAGTTTCGGATTAATCGTGAATTGCTTGCTCATGAGTCTGATTCCTTCTCCTTGAGTTGTTTGACGTATTGGTCGAACCGCTCCAGCCGAACTTCCCACGACTGACGACGCGCGGTCAGCCAGTTTTCAACAACCTTGAACCGTTCGGGTGCGATCTCATACGTCCGCACTCGCCCGCGCTTTTTCGACCTCACCAGTCGGCTCTGTTCGAGCAGCGAGAGGTGCTGCACGAACGACGGGAGCTGCATGTCGAACGGTGCCGCCAGTTCGCTGACGGTGGCTGGTCCGACAGACAGTCGCTCCAGGACTTTCCGCCGAGTCGAGTTGGACAAGGCGTGAAAAACTTCGTCAGCGGCTGCGGCTTGAATCATTTCCGACACCATCCAAATGCTCGGGTTATCCGATCGGATTCTACAGTGGCGGAATACTTTTGTAAATACCTAAGTATTTGTTATTTTGGAAGCGGCGCGGCTTTGGTGACCAGTAGTTCCTTTCGCTGGGGCATCCAAGGCCCCCAATCAGTTGCTCTGGACTGTTTAGTTCGCGTGTAGTCGCGTAGTGTAGAGCTATGTCCGAAAGTCCGCCCGACAGATAACGGCTACCCGGAAAATCATGCCCTCGAGAACCGACTCCGGTGTCATTGTCCCGAAGTCCCGATGTAGGAAGTGAGGTCTCGGCCAAGGTCGCTTGCCTTCTCATCTCCTCGAACGCCGTTTGAACGAAGCCGCCCGGCGGCGGACGCTGCGCGTGAGGTGAATGAAGCAGTGGTTTCCTGAGGGCTGAGATAAATTTGGGTCACAAGGAGGTGTCCCTGTGACC
>Ga0326727_10006514_pt1 | contig 31939 bp, 30 predicted proteins | sample MB2enrmetagenome_FD_207643 | JGI IMG/M metagenome (GOLD analysis project Ga0326727, IMG submission 207643) | Lab enriched peat soil microbial communities from McLean, Ithaca, NY, United States - MB29MY | ecosystem: Environmental > Terrestrial > Soil > Wetlands > Peat | place: USA: New York...
GAGGCTCCGGCCTTCCGGCAACTCGAGGAACACCGGATCGTTCCGCTCCCAGTTCAGCGGATTGAAGAAAACAAGGGCATCGCCGGCGGCCGCCATCGCGCTCAGTGCGGCGGCCTGGACTTTCCGAATGCTTGCGGCAACGTATTCCATCCGGTCGCGCACATCCCACGAGTGTTCGTCCTCGAAGACCATCCCTCCCCCGCAACCCCACAGGGTGGCACGGTCCATATTCAGCAGCATCAGAACCCAGCTCTCGTAAAGGTCCTGGGCTGGATAGGGAAAGCGGTGATCAATACTGGCGAGAGTGGAGAGGACCTCGGCAGCTTGCAGCCCGTGCTCATTGCGGCGGAACGAGGTCTTGACCCTGGCGTTCTCTATCCAGAAAGCGTCATAGGTGTAGCCGCTTCCCCCTTTCATGGTCGGGATTTTGACCTTGCCCGACTTGATCCCCGGCAGGGTGGCATCGACATACTCGCTCAGCGTGGCGATATGTAGTTTCGTGTGGGGACAGGCTTCCTTCCATTGCTTCAGGAATTCTCGAGGGTATTCTTTCCGGCGAGGGGCCAAGTTGTAATCCCCGTACCCTCCCAGAATCAACACGGGCGCGCCGGCGGGAGTCGTCTTCGCCCATTCCTCCACTTCCGCGTCAAGCTTCTTTAACTGCTCGGCCGTCAAAGGGTCTTGCGTACTGAATAACGACTCAAAGGACGCGTAACCGTCCGGGCACAAGGCCAGGATGCGGGAACCGTCCGGAGACTCCGACCAGTGGACCGTGCTGCCGGTTTTGTTCATCCGCTCGTAAACCATCGCTTCCAGACCCAGGCCGGAGGAGACCTGGCCCATCTGTTCGTGCAACCCGCAGGTGTCGATTACCCACATGTAGCGCGGATGAATCCCCAGAACCTGCTCCTGCCACCGCAATCCCTCCACACCCTGCTTGATGAAAGCTTCGCCGCCCGCCAGACTCACGGTCATCTCGAGAAAAGTCGCATTAACCAGCTCCACGCGGCCTTCTTTCGCACGCTGCTTGATCTCCTCTATGCGCTGCGGCTGAAAGTTCATGATGGCAATAATATTATTGACTTCGGAAAGCACGAATTTGTAATCGGGATCATCGCGCGCTCGATCGAGATGATCCAGATAACTGTTGGCGCAGTAAACGCGCTCCTTCGAGAAATTGGCAAGCCATCCGCAACTTGACGGATGAAAGTTGGGTACCACAAAGGCCTCCCGCACTGCCGGATCAGGAGATGAAGCGGCGCGGCCGCCTCTGGCCAGCGCCACGCCGGCTACCGCACTTCCTGCCAGTCCTCCCAGAAACTCCCGTCTGCTTATCGGTGCCCGCAAAGCTTTTCCGCTCATGCTGTTCCTCCGCTGCAGCGGATCAACAGACCAAGGACCGCACCGACATTGTGCGCTGTCCTCGCGCCGGCAGCGTTCCGGGACCCATTGAGAACTCGTCACGTCTTGGGCTTGGCTGCCCACGCCGGATATTCCCGCGGCAGAGGCATACCCAAAAACATCCCGGCATGCACACGCTGAATTGAGTGTGCGAAACATTCAATTCCACCTGCTTCTACTCTGAATATTGGACAATGTCAAGTTGAAAGATTTACCTATAAAATGGCATTTTATACGGGAAGTCGGGACCCACCCCCGACGGAGGGGAAAATATTGCGGTGTTGTGGGTTCGTTGTGGACGGCCTGCGAGCGAATTGCCCTCATTCAAGACGGGGGCCATGGATTCGTCGTTGTGGTTCATGCTCGTGCAGCATCCGGGCTCAGAGGACGCCATGGGCTCCTGCGGCGGTTGCCAGCGCGTCTGCCTTTCGCTGGACTTCTTGCGCAACCTCGCGGACAGGCTGGCCGCTATTGATGGTCCTCAGAACGAGATCATCGATCAGGGAAGCCAGGCTTGGCCAATCGGCCCGCCGCGGCAGCTCGCGCGCATGGGTATGAAGATCTCGCAGCCGATGATGGAACGGTATCGCTTCGTTCACCTGGGAATCGTTCCAGGTCGACAGCCGGCAGCCGATCGCACCTCCCAGCGTCAACAGCTTGTCCATCGGCGGAGTCAAGCAATGGCGGAGGAAGTTGTACGCCGCTTGCGCGTACGGACTGCCTCGGCCGATGGCCAGAACCCAATACACGTTGAGCGATGCGCTCGACGCAGGTTCTTCGTGTGGTAACTCCGCAATGTCGACCCGGCCTCTGACCCGGGAGTCCGAAGCAGTCTCTGCCATGCTGGCAAAGCCAAACCAATTCACCATGGTGGCGACTTCGCCCCGCGCAAACGCCAGACCCGACTTCACCGAGTCCATCGCGCGAGAGTCCGGATGACAGGCTGACGCGTCGTTCAGGATCGTCCGGTAGAATTCCAGTGCCGCGACCGATGGTGGGGAGTTGATCAGCAGATGGTCCGCGCTGTCAAAAAGCTCTCCTCCACGGGCCCAAAGCTGCAGACAATAATCGTAGACGGTGTTGTGCCCGTCCGGAAGTGCCGCAAATACCGTACCGTAAAGCTTTTGCTGGGGACGGGTGAAGAACCGGGCGATCCGGTGAAATTCCCGCCAGGTTCGTGGAAGTTGAAGAGGTTCGCCAAACTGTGATTCGTGCGCCGCCTGCTCGCGAGGATTCTCAAACAAGTCACGGCGGTAGATCAGGCACTCCGGGCCGTCGTGATACGGCATGCCCACCACTTGATCGCCAAAGCACTGCATTCGCAAAAGCGACGGCGACCAGCCAGCGGGATAGTCCGGTGGGGGATTCCACTCGATGAAGGGCGCGAGGTCAAGCGCCGCTCCGGTCTCGTGAACCGCGGCAAGCCAATCCGTGTTGACGAAGGCGATATCCCAATCTCCTCGTTTCAATTCCTCCTTTTCAAAGAGGTGCTCGTAGAGCTGGTGGAAATCAAAGGGAACGGCCTCCAGTCGCAGGGCGCAGCCGCTCGCGCCCCGGAAAGACTCCCATTGTTTCTGGATGGCGGATTCAAAGGGACCGTACGCACGGAGTGCGACACGCAACGTTTGGCGGAGACCCATTACTCGCCTCGACGTCCGGGATCTTGAAAGCTTCCGTCTTCACAAACCGCGCATAGGTTGGACCTCAGCGCGTCGCGCACCTCGGGTTTGAGGGTCGAAAGCCAGTGGGCCGTGGTGCGAGCATTTCAAGCATTCACTGCGGTATGGGGACTCCGCCCTGGGCGCTGGAAATATAGGCTCCTTCCACCAGCGCCATCGTTTTGTAGGCATCATCCACATTGGTTTCAAGTTCCGTGCACGTGCCTTCGAGAAACCGCTGGAGGTTGGCCATGATTCCCCCGAAGGCATCCGGAAACCATGAACCCTGGAGCGCTATTCTCTGCCAGTGCGGCGCGGCGCCACCATCGAGGGCGCAGTACTCGAGTTCGTCAGGTACGCCCCGCGGGTAATTCAGCAGCAAACCCATCGTCGCCACGATAGCTCCGGAAGTTCCTTCCCACTTGATGTAGCTTTCCTGGTGCCGCTGCCCAAACTCGTGCCAGTGGTTCGTGGTCACGGTGGCGCGGAGAACATCATCGTAGTCGATGATCATCGCCGAGCGTGTCGAGGCCAGGTTGCTCGCGCGGGGATGCCTCAGAGTTTTCGCATAAATCCCGCGGGGTTCACCCAGGAAAGCGCGCGTCAAATCGAGATAGTGAATGCTGTGGTAGAGTATTTCCACTCTGGGTAGTTTCGTGAAGAAGGTCCACAAATGCCACGGCGTGTATGCCGTCAGACGGATTTCCATATCGTGAACTTTTCCAATGGCTCCCTGGTCAATCAGGTCTCGCGCCGCGAGTACGTACGGCGCATAGCGCAACTGAAAGTTCACCGCCGCGACGAGCCTCTTGCGATGGCAGAATTCGCGAATAGACCGGGCCTGCGCCAGGTTCTCACCCATGGGTTTCTGGATCAACACACCGCTTCCGTCAGGCAGGGCTGGCAGCACTTCCAGAATAGCTGATGCCGGCACGGCAACATCAAACACCGCCCGGGCCGGAGCTTTCTCCACTGCCTCGGCGAGCGATCGGAAGACGCGCGGGATCCTGAACTCCGTGGCTACCTCTTGCGCCCTGGCCTCGACGACGTCGTAGATTCCGGCAACTTCAAAACCTACCTTCGAGTAGGCTGGCAAATGGGCGTCCCGAACAATTCCGCCAGCCCCGATCACGATGAGCGGTCGCGGATTGCCGGGCAACGGTATGGTTTGCGTGGGTTCCCCGAGGCGCATTCAGACCTTCCCAGAGTCACTCCTTGATTTAGGTGTAAAATAGATATTTTATATCCAGACTCAAGTGAGTCAATGAGAACTTCCCGCAACAGGAATCGCCGGTACAGTGTTCCAGCCATGGAACGTGGATTTGACGTCCTGGAAACGCTCGCTCTATCCCCGCTGCCACTTTCCCTGGCGGAGGTGGCGCGGAGCCTTGGCCGGACCAGCAGCGAACTGTTCCGCACGCTGACGGTGCTGGAAGGACGTGGGTATATCCAAAGGGAAGAGGTGTCTGGGAAATACGGTCTGACCCTAAGACTCTTCGCTCTGGCCCATTCCCATTCGCCCGTTGAAAAGTTCTTGCGAGCCGCCGCTCTCCCCATGCAGCGGCTGACGGAGCAAGTTCGCGAATCGTGCCATCTATGCATTCTTGACCATAATCGCCTGATCGTGCTTGCCCAGGCGGAAAGCCCTGCACGGTACCGGTTTTCGGTTGAGCTCGGCTCAACCTTCTCACCCCTGCATACGACTTCCGGACGCCTCTTGCTTGCGAATCTCAGTGAAGAGCAGTTCCGCAATTATTGTGCGGTCGATGGAGATTACCAAGCCTTGACCGCTGCCCAGAAGAAAACCCTGCACACAGAACTTGCGGAAATCCGCCGCAAGGGATACTCGACGGCGCGGGACGTATCAGCGATTGGAATGCGCGATGTTTCGGTGCTTGTCGGCAATCCTTCGGTTGGTTTGACGGCAGCCCTCGCCATTGCCTTCCTAGCCTCGCGCGGGAAAAAGGACCCGACCCGCCAGCTCCTCGCGGCCGCCCGGGAAAGTGCGGCGGCTATCACTCAGAACCTGGGATTAACAATGTGATTCAATCCCAGTACTCTGAAAACTACGAATTCAATTCCATATCGATCTCTGCGTCCACCGACTCGATCGGCGCTTGATGCATCTCCGACCTGCTCCTGTCTTCCAGGCCAAATCGTAAGGTGAGTTCCCCATGCAGATCCCTTCGGCGTGGAAACCGGCGATCGCCGGGGTGGGATAAGGACCACGAAGGAGGGGTGTGGTCCACGGCCAGGAGGGCGATTCGTATTTCTCTTATAAAATCTAATTTCATGGGCGAACATTTTACTTGACACAACAATCTTTCGGTGATAAAAGGGTACGCCGTTTGGACGACCATGGTAATTCACGTAAGTTCCGCAGGTCGGCACGGACGGAATTGCGGGGTGCAGGAGAGCACCCAGCAGGTCTAGGTCGGAACTCCAAACTCAAAACAAACATAGGGAGAACCTCGCCAGACCTTTCAGGAGGATTCCTTTCCGTGATCGAGCGGCGAAAAGGGCGGGACAGTTCCCGTCCTCTCCCCCGCCTATGGCGAGAAATTCGGCTGGAAATGGGGAACGTCGCTCGGATCTTCCTCATCTTGCACGACTCGCAAGTTTGCGTCGGGGGTTGGATAAACACATCGGGAGGTACTGCATGACACATATGAGATCATTCAGGAAGGTGGTTTCACTACGCTGCGGAGTGATTCCTGCTTCTTTAGCTCTCCTTCTTGCTCTTCCTGTGGCAAGTTGGGCGCAGCGTTCAACAGCCACGATAAACGGCACGGTGAGAGATGCGACCGGGGCCGTCATTCCGCAAGCGACGATCAGCTTGACCAACACAGCGACCAACGTGACGCAGACGGCTGTCACGAACGACGCGGGCACGTATATGATCATCGAAATCCGTCCGGGGACCTACGTGCTGAAGGTGCAGAAAGAGGGATTTGAATCCGTTACTCAACCTGCCTTCACCCTCGAAGTGAACCAGACCACGGCCTTTGATTTCACGCTTCCTGTTGGCTCCACCAAGCAGACCGTTGAGGTAAAGGCTGTGGCGGCAAACATCGAGACCTCGACGGCAGAATTGGGTTCGGTAGTTACGAAGACAATGGTGAACGATTTACCCCTGAACGGGAGAAACTTCACAGAACTCCTTGAGTTGACACCGGGAGTAAGCCCCATTAACGTCGGCCAGGCCGGTGGCTACTCCCTCGCTAATTTTGGCGCCTACACGTTTCCGTCGGTCGACGGCCAAACCAATCGCAGCAACCTTTTCTTGATGGATGGGATTAACAATCAAGGTTCGTTTACAAGTACCTATGCTATTGCGCCGCAGATCGACGACATCGAGGAGTTCAAGGTCCAGTCGCATAACGATGAAGCTCAGTTCGGCGGGGCTTTGGGCGGGATCGTCAACTTGGTCACCAAAGGTGGAACCAATGCGTTCCACGGAGATGCCTTCGACTTCTTGCGCAACCGGGTGCTGGACGGGCGGCCCTTCTTTCTCCCTCCCGCCCAACCCAAGCAAGCGTACGAGCAGAACCAGTTTGGAGGGACTATCGCCGGTCCTGTCGTTATTCCTCACCTCTACGATGGCCGTAACAGGACTTTCTTTTACGCGTCCTACGAAGGGTTCCGTGACCACGTTGCCCAGTCGAGTCTCTATCGGGTGCCGACACAGGCAGAGTTGGGCGGTGACCTAAGCGATTTCAGGGACACTAATGGAAACATGATTCAGATCTACAATCCCTTTAGCACGCGTCCCGACCCGGACCATCCGGGCTATTCCCTGTTAGACCCCTTTCCCAATAATCAGATTCCTCCGAACCTGATCAGCCAAAATATGGTGGCTTACGCGGCCCTTTTCCCACAGCCTGTCGATACCGGGTTGGCTGCCTTTAACGGGCTTGATACCGAGCCGTCCATCACACGGCAAGAGACGGCGAGCCTCAGGTTCGATGAGCATTTATCCGACCGCGACAGCCTCTTCGCCCGTTATACCGGAACGACGCAGCCGGATCACAGCTCGGGAGGTTTCGCCGGATATGAGTCGGACGCATACATTCACGGGTATAACGCCGCGGTGAACTATACTCACACCTTTTCGGGTAACTCCGTTATGGATCTGGTACTTGGGCGCAACACTATGCAGTACAACACTCCCGCCCAATTTACTCGCGTCCCCGCGAATTTCTTCCAATCGGTGGGCTTTTCATCCGGTTTCGCCGGCGGTTTCATTGGCGGGATGAGCCAGGTTCCGAACTTCTCGATTCCGGGATTCGCGAGCGGCGGGACGGACGTTTCGAATTTCAATTCGTCCAACGTTTGGGAGTTCAGGGGGGATTTCTCAAAGCTCCGGGGCCGCCATACCTTCAAGATGGGAGCGGATTTTGCCTCGAATAACGCTGAGGCTCTTTTTGAAAGCGCCGGCGTCGGTTTCAGCACCGCTGAGACCTCTTGCTCTTTCTGCTATGCACAGTCCCAGGGGGCGCCGGTGGGTGGCGTAGGCTTTGCATCGTTTCTGCTCAATGTGCCTGACAGTGCCGCCAGGCGCAACGTGCATGAAACCGAACACGGCGGCTGGATTGACGGCTTCTATTTCCAGGATCAATGGAAGGCGACGGACAAGTTGACGGTGAACCTGGGTTTGCGCTACGACTTCACCCTGATTCCCATCTACGGGAATGACAAGGAGGACACTGACACTACGGGCGACGTCAACTTCAACGACGGGACCTACGTCCTCCAAAAGATGCCGCCGGCCTGCGGCAACGGCGTTATCGCACCCTGTATTCCGGGTGGTACTCTGCCGGACCACGTGGTCATTTCACCCCACAAAAACCACAGGATCTTCTCCAACTATATGGACAACTGGCAGCCGCGAGTGGGCATCGCTTATCGCTGGAAGCCCACCCTCGTCATGCACGGCTCCTACGGGCGCTTCTACGATAACTGGGCAGCGGTGGTTCAGACTGCTCAGAACACGGAAGGTAGCTGGCCGCAACTCGGACAGCTCAATGTCAACAACCTGAACCACAATGAAGTGCCGAGCGTATCGGCTCTAAATCCCTTTGTCGATGCGAGCGGACTTGGCATTCCGGCGCCCACGCCCTTTGCCAGCAGCGGGTTTGCGATGTGGTACATGAATCCCAATCAGAAGAACCCCTATTCCGATCAGTGGACTTTGGGATTCGAGAAGCAAGTGGACGCCAATACAACAATGACTGCCAACTATGTGGGCTCAACGGGCCGTCGCCTGGATGTGGGAGGATATTACAATGTGGCCACGACACCAGGGCCTGGCGATCCCAGCACCCGCGCACCCTACCCCTACATCCCACCCACCTTCTATGACCGAGACACGGGGAGAAGCAGTTACAATGCTTTTCAGTTCTCGTTGAACCACAAAACGACAAAGGGTTTCTCCTACATATTCTCCTACACCTGGTCGAAGACCATGAGCGAAGGCTGCGACGGGTGGTACGGGGTGGAAGGATGCTCAACAGAAGACCCCTACAACCTGAACCTCGACAGGAGCATTGCCTCGTTCGACCTTACCCATATGCTGTCCTATAGCTTTGCTTATGAAGTGCCTATTGGCAAAGGGAGGCGCTGGAGCACGGGCAGCCGGCCTTTAGACTACGTGCTCGGTAACTGGCAGCTTAACGGAATTGTGTACTTATCCACCGGCCAGCCGTTCTATGTCGGTACATACGACGATCTAGCCAATACCGGCAATGTGAATGAACGGGCCAGCAGGCTCGCCGGGGTTTCACCTTTCGCGAACAAGGGTGGTGCGGCTCCGGACGGAGGGCTTTACTGGCTTAACACGAACGCATTCGCTTGGCCCGCCGCATACACCTTTGGCACGGAGGGGCGAAACGACCTTCGGATGGACTGGACGAGAAACTTTGACCTCTCGCTTTTCCGCTCGTTTCCTTTCGGCGAATCCAAGAGGTTAGAGTTCCGAGCCGAGGCTTTCAACGCCTTTAACACTCCTCGGTTCGGTGAGCCAGACGCGTACATTGACGATTATACCTTCGGGGAGGTCTACTCCACGTCCAACAACCCACGCCAGATTCAGCTCGCCTTGAAGTTCTATTTCTGAGCCTTTAGACTACCAAGTCTAGAGGCCGTGCGAAGGTGAGCGACCGGATAAGAGTAGTTCAGTGGGGGGCGCAACAGACTTTCAGGGTTTGCGCCCCCCATCTCGGCAGGCTCTTCTTTGGGATCCTCGCGGCCTTCCTCACGGTGGCTGTTCGCGCGGAGGCACGCGCTCCAGATCTCGCGGTTGGGCTGCCGGAGCGGTGCCTTGAAGCCGGAAGGCTTGGTGTGGGTCTCTCCGAAAATATTCAATCGCTTGCCAGCAATCCTACTGTAGACAAATACAACAGGATGGGTGCCTTGTTCGCGCAGGCTAAGGAGATTGACTGCGCCATCGCCACCTATGACGCAGCCTTGCTACTCGATCCCGGTTCATGGGATTCGCGGTACAACTTGGGCTCGGCCTTGATCTCCCACCAGGACTACGAGCGGGCGGCGAAGGAGTTGCAGGTTGCGGTGAAGGAGAGGCCGAACTCCTTTGCCGCGCACAACGCCTTGGGAATCGCCTATCGGGCACTGGGTCAGACCGTCCAGACCCAGGAGGAGTTCAGGAGCGCCCTGGCTCTGAATCCCGGCTTTGCTGGTGCCTCGCTTAATCTGACGGAGATCGCGCTCGGCGAGAAGAATCCGCGGGGGTGTCGGCCCGTCTGGCAGAACTCAGTCCGGGGAATGCCGACGCTCAGTCATTGCCGGGCCAGAACCTGCTGCGGCTCGGAAGGACAGACGAAGGCATCACACATCTACGACTTGCTGTCGAGGCGGATCCCCAAGACTGCCAAGCCCTTTATAACCTGGCCCGAACCTTGAAGAAATACGGAAAGCCTGAAGCTGACGAGTACTTCACCCGCTTGGACCAGTTACAAAAGCAGCGACAACTCACCGACCGCGTTCAGCAATTGGGAAACTTTGGCCTCGAAGCCTTCAACGCCCGGAACTGGAGTCAAGCCATCGCGGACCTAAAGGAAGCGCTGCAAATCTGCGGCGATTGCCGCTTCAGAGCTAACCTCCACTGGAACCTCGGATTGATCTATTGTCGCAAAGGTGACATCGATGGTGCGACTGAGTCAGCGGTATCGGAGTCGGAGAGATCCGCATGCTTGCCTTCGCAAAATCGACGATGGGACGCGTCAGCCACAAGCCACCATCAACCTCACTGATTCTTGGGATAGTTATTTCGAACGGGAATCCTGCCCACCTTGAAATACTCAACCCAAGAGATCTACTGCATATTGGCGGCAAAGCAGCTCCTGCCGATGCTCGGAGATCAGAAGCTTTGCGACCTTTCTCGGATGCACATACAAACGTTCATCGGGCAGAAGCAGCGCGAGAAGTGCGCGCCGCAAACCCTTGCACACTTTCCCAACCTCCTCAGCAAGGTGTTCAGCACGGCCATGAACTGGAGCTGGAGGGGGCTCAATCCGGCACAGAATATTGGCCTCACGTCTTATTCCAATGCTTTCACACTGGCTTCGCATGAGGCCGGCGCGTTCCGACAGGCTCTTTCCAAGCGCCGCAGGGACACGGCTCCGTAACCGCAACCTCCTCCGGCGGCACATATGGCCAGCCTGTGCGCAGTTGCGAATTCCGAGGTTCAGTTGGCATTCGGTTCGTCACACCTTCAGCAGGTTCAACGGGAATGCCGGCGTCGCCGTGCCGATTTTACAATCCCTGCTCGGGCATGCAAGTCCCGAGACCACGATGGTGTACACGCACCCTCTGGAAGACGTAAAGCGCCAAGCCCTCGAGGACTTGGCAAGCTTGTTGGTCCCTAATGTTCCCTCGAAACAAAAGCTGATAACCAAAGGAAGTGAGCTAATCCAATGAGGCAGTTGGGGTTAAGTTGGTACGCCCGGGGTGATTCGAACACCCGACCCCTTGCTTCGTAGGCAAGTGCTCTATCCAGCTGAGCTACGGGCGCACACAGTGGCAAGGGCACTTCTGCCCGTGCGGACAGGGCGGAGACGGCAGTGCCTGTGCCACTTGGCCTTCGATTATTGTGCAACGATGCCGCCAGTCTGTCAATGCACGTTTCATCCACGTTGTGGTATAGTCGGCAGGAATCCGGAGGGATGAATCACCATGGCAATCGTGGAACAGATTGATAAGGACTTGGTTGGCGCCATGAAGGCGAGGGAAGAACTGAGGCTGTCGGTCCTGCGCATGGCGAAAGCGGCCCTCATGAATAAGAAGATTGAACTCGGCAAGGCGCTGGAAGATCCGGAAGCCCTGGCGGTCCTTCGCACGCTCATAAAGCAGCGGCATGATTCCGTGGAGCAGTTCCGCAAGGGCAAGCGAGACGACTTGGCTGACAAGGAAGAAGCTGAGATCAAGATCATTGAGCTCTACTTGCCGGCGGGCGCAAGCGAGGAAGAAATTGACGCCGCGGTGGCCTCCGCCATCCAGGAGAGCAGCGCCACAAGCGCCAAAGACTTGGGCAAGGTGATGAAGGCCGCAATGGCCAAGCTGGCGGGAAAGAGTGTTGACGGCAAGCGTGTGAGCGAGAAAGTTCGCGCCAAGCTAGGCGGGTGACAAGAGCCGTCAGCTCCCAACTATCAGCAGCCCCTTAAGTTCGGCCCCGTTCGTCCGTGCTTGATAGGTAGTGCAACCTTTGCGTCCTTATTCAAGGAGACTTATGGCCACTCAACCGATGCCAGAGAGCCAACACGCTGAATTTCGCCCGTACGTGCCAGCGGACAAGGAAATCCCTGAATTTACATTGCGCGCCGTCATCCTTGGGGCCCTGCTGGGGATTGTCTTCGGGGCGGTCACTGTCTACCTTGCGCTGCGTGCCGGGCTGACCGTGAGCGCGTCGATTCCCGTCGCCGTGCTTTCCATCAGCATCTTCAAATGGCTGGGGCGATCGACCATCCTCGAGAACAACATCGTGCAGACAGCGGGTTCGGCAGGCGAATCCATCGCTGCCGGAGTGGTGTTCACCCTGCCCGCGCTGATTTTCCTCGGCTATTCGCTGGGTGTTTCGGATATCCCGCGGGTTTTGCTGCTGGCACTCGTGGGGAGCGTGCTGGGTGTCCTGTTCATGATTCCCTTGCGACACCAATTGAACGTGGTGGAGCACGGCGCGCTGACGTATCCCGAAGGCACGGCCTGCGCGGACGTGCTCATCGCGGGCGAAAAGGGCGGCAGCTTTGCGGGAAAGGTCTTTGCCGGTTTCGGTTTGGGGCTTGTCTACAAGTTTCTGAATGAAGCCCTATTGTTCTGGCGGCCGCGGCCGATCTACCAGCCGGGTTGGTTCGCAGGGGCAACTCTGGCGGGCGACATCACGCCGGAATATCTTGGCGTGGGCTACATCATCGGCCCGCGCACCGCGGGCATGATCTTTGCCGGCGGGGTTCTCTCCTGGCTGGTCACCATTCCCATGATCAAGTTCTTTGGGGCGGGGCTCGCGCATCCCATTTTCCCCGGCACCGTGCTCATCCGCGACATGGATTCGTTCGCCATCTGGCGCGCTTACATCCGCCCTATCGGCGCCGGAGCCGTGGCTACGGCGGGGCTTTTCACCCTGGGCCGTACGCTGCCGACCATCGTGCGCGCGTTGCGCTCGAGCTTCCGGCAGTTGCGAAAAGGGCAAGCGGGGACCGAACGCGTCGCCGCCGTGCGGACCGAAAGCGAACTGCCTGGCACTGTGATTTTCGGCGGCTCACTGGCGATGATCCTGATTGTGTGGGCAGTGCTCGCTTTCAGGATCAACCCGGGGGTCAGCGGAAATCTCATTGCCTCCGTCCTGGTGGTGGTTTTTAGTTTTCTTTTCGTAACTGTGTCGGCGCGCATCGTGGGGTTGATCGGGGCATCCGCCAACCCCATTTCGGGCATGACCATTGCCACCTTGATGCTGACGGCCCTGCTCTTTGTCGCCGCGGGTTGGACCGGCGGCTCTTATCCGGCGGTGGCGATTTCTATTGGCGGCATCGTGTGCGTCGCCGCAGCCGTAGGGGGAGCGACTTCACAATCGCTGAAGTCCGGCTTCCTGGTGGGAGCCACTCCCCGCCGCGCCGAAACGGCCATGATCGTTGGCGCGCTCACTTCTGTCCTGGTGATCGGATTCACTTTGGTTCTGCTCAACCGGGCCTACACACGGGTTGAGCCGTTCACCGTACAAAACGTCGCGATGAGCGCGGAGATGCGGGTGGTGGGCGCGGCTTCGCAAAAGGGGAAGAATTACCAGGTGATCAACGTCATCGGCTCGCATGCCATCCCTGACGGCCGTTATTACTACGATCCCGCCACTCGCCAAATTGACTTTCAGGAGCGCGTGGGCATCGGCTCCGAGCGCCTTCCCGCGCCCCAGGCTGTGCTGATGAGCACGGTCATCAACGGTATCCTGCGCCGCAGCCTGCCCTGGGGCCTGGTGCTGCTGGGCGTGTTCATTGTGGTGGTCATGGAGCTCTGCGGCGTGCGCTCCCTGGCCTTCGCCGTGGGCTCGTACTTGCCCATTGCCACCACCGCGCCGATTTTCATGGGCGGTGTGGTAAGTGGGCTGCTCCAGAAAATTACCAAGCGCCAGGAGGGCGAAGTCTCCAGCGGCGCCTTGTTCGCCGCAGGGCTCATCGCCGGCGGCTCCATCGGAGGCTTGATTCTGGCCGCGCTGGTGGGATTTGAGGTTGATCAGAAAGTCGCGATTGGAACCAAGTATTGGCCGGCGCTCGCCAACTCGAGCGTTTTTGGCCTGCTGATTTTCTTGGCAATGGCTGCCGCTCTGTTCGCCATGGGGCGGAAGAAACTGGAATAGGTCTCAGGTTTCAGGCGCCAGGATTCAGGCGCCAAGTTTAGCACCCACGTGCTGATGCGAAGAGCCGTCTGAAAAACTCGGACCCCAAGACAAGAGACGAATTCAAGTTTTTGCCTCCCTCTGCCGATAGAAGGAACAAACGTGATCTCCTGCCGGCGGCGCGAAACGTCCTGCCCCATTGCGACGCTGAGACCTTGGCGGAGAGCGTGCGGATAGACTGGGAATATTAGGCTCTCTCAAATAATGGCCGCTAGCCGCCAAGGCACCCTCCTCGGCAAAACAGTAGGCGGTTGGCAGTAAGCAGTTGGCAGTAGGCAGTGGGCAGTCGGCTGTGAGTGTCTCGCGCTTTGCCGGTAGTGGCGTCATTTGGAATTACCTCCCTTACGAACCACCAGTCATTCCCGCGAAAGCGGGAATCCAGCCCCCAAGAAAGGGATGTTCCCCGAGGTTTGCGGAGTGGATTCCCGCCTTCGCGGGAATGACGACAGCGTGGAGCGCCGATGTCTCGCAAATGACGCCACTACCCCTTTGCCTTTTGACTTGTTCTGCCTCCCCGCCGTGTTACCATCATGAGTTCTCCCTATCGAGGGCGCCGAAATATGTCCGACATACGAGTCCGTTTTGCACCTTCTCCGACGGGTTACCTGCATGTGGGCGGAGCGCGCACGGCGCTCTACAACTGGCTTTTCGCACGTCGTCACGGTGGCGCGTTCATTCTGCGCATTGAGGACACGGACACGGACCGCTCAAAGCCTGAACTCAGCCAGGCAATTCTCGAGAGCATGGAGTGGCTGGGACTCGACTGGGATGAGGGGCCTTTCTACCAATCGCAGCGTCTGGAGCGCTACCGCGAGGTGGCCACGGAGCTCGAAAGGTGCGGTTACGCTTATCCATGTTTCTGCTTACCGGAGGAACTCCAGGCCAAGCGCGCGCAGGCCGAAGCGCAGAAGAGACCCTGGAAATACGACGGCGTTTGCCGCGATGTCTCGGAGGCCGAACGGCGCGAGCGGCGAAGCTCAGGCCGTCCCTGCGCGCTCCGGTTCCGTGTTCCCGCCACAGGCCAAACCAGTTTTGACGACCAGGTCTTCGGCCAACTCGAGCTCGAAAACCAGGAGATTGAAGACTTTGTTCTGCTTCGTTCGGACGGTCATCCCACTTACCACCTAGGCGTGGTGGCCGACGACCTCGATATGAGGATTTCGCACGTGGTACGCGGCGCCGATCACCTCTCGAACACGCCCAAGCAGATCTTGATGTACCGCGCGCTGGGCGCGACGGAACCGCAGTTTGCGCACTTGCCCTTGATCCTCGGACCAGACAAGCAGCGGCTGAGCAAGCGCCACGGCGCGACTTCCGTGGGCGCCTATCGCGAGATGGGGATCTTGCCGGAAGCTTTGGTGAATTTCCTTGCCTTGCTGGGGTGGACGCCGCCTGGTCAGAAAGAGATCGTCACCCGCGAGGAGATGACGCGGGAGTTCGAGCTCACGGCAGTTTCAAAATCGAATGCCGTCTTCGACCCAGAAAAGCTCACATGGATGAACAGCGAATACCTCCGGCATCTCCCTGCGGAGCGTCTGCTGGCGCTGGTGGAAGGGGAACTGAAGTCCGCCGGGCTATGGCAGGATGCCTTCCATGAAGCGGAACAGCAGCGCTTCGAAGTTTCCGCCCGCCTGCTCCAGACTCGCGCGCGCAGCCTTAAAGACTTTTCCCAATCCGGACGCGCCTTTTTCAGTGACCAGTTCGAGTATGAGGCTGAGGCGCAGAAGAAATTTTGGAAGGACCCTAAACTAGCGGAGCTGCTCGAAGAGCTCGGAACCCGGCTTGCTCGGTCCCAACCCTTCGACCTCATGGAAACAGAAGCGTGCCTGCGCAGCTTGGCGGAAGAAAGAGGGACCAAGGCAGGCTTACTGATTAATGCCACACGCGTGGCGCTCACGGGCCAAGCAGTGGCTCCGGGGCTGTTTGAAGTCATGGCAGCGCTGGGGCAAAGCCGAGTGGTGGAGCGCCTACATCGCGCTGCGGCTTATTTGCACTCCGGCCTATGAGATTGGCCACACCTAGGAACTGCGTGCCGCGTCGACCTTTTTTCTTAGCGCTTCGTAGGTCTCAACCGCCACGATCGCTGCTGCAAGCACCGCCCCCGCCGTGATGAGCACTTCCCTGGTATCTCTCAAAAATCTTAATACCTTCGACATCGGTGCTAACCTCCCACGGTCAAACACGACTTCGATGTTGTAGCGGCGAGTTTAACTCGCCCTCGGGCGGCGTAAAGCCGCCTCTGCACCCAACTGTACCATCACCTTGTCCGGCAACCTCCCATTATACAGTTGCAAGCTGAGGATTGTCGCCTCCACCGCCTTGGGTGACACCTCCAAGACGCCGCAACATCGTGGTAAGGAGAAACGCTGTTTGCCGGCGCTGCCAGGATTGAAGAACAGCGTGCCGTCCAGCGCGACCGCGCACGGCAGGTGGCTATGGCCGAAGATGACAACCCGGGTGTTACTATCAAAACCTCGCAGGAACGCATCCCGCGCTTGTGACGCGCGTCCCTCCGCCCGCGCCTGCCTTGCCCACTTTTCCACGTCAGTTTGCGCGGCCGGCAACACATGCAGAAGCTCCACCTGTACCCCGCCAAACCTCGAGGTCATGGTGAGCGGAAGGCCGAGTTGCGGTGGGTCCATGTTCCCTCGCACCGCCCGCACGGGAGCGATTCTCTCCAGTTCGCGCAACACTTCCTGCTTGCCCACATCGCCGGCATGCAGGATCAGCTCGACACCCGCCAATAAATCCTCCAGGCAGGCGTCAAAAAAACCGTGCGTGTCTGAAACTACTCCGATTCTCACTGCCTCAGCGCTCTTCTGTAATGACTTCTTTTGCCCGCTCCTTGCACTTGTCGCAACCCGCATGGCGGGCAAGGCAGTAGGCGACGCTGCCGTTGCAGCCGCACGGGCAGACCTCCATATTAAGCCGCAGGAGCACCCTGTTCCGGCGTTCTTCGCTGAGCGAGGAAAGCTCGAGGCCGGGCAGTTCGGTGAAATTCGTTGGTGTGAATTGGCCGGCCAGTCGGGGGCAGGAGGCCGTTTGGGGGCGGAGAGGAGCGGGCTGCACGTTTGGACGATCTGGTCCGAGCGCCCAAACAAAGGCGGCCAGCGCCCCGAGCGTCACCAACAGATAAGCCACTGCCCCGCGCGGCGAGCTTGGCGGGCGAGTTATCCTGGGCTCAAAGCCTGCAATTTCCGCTCTCGCAGCCTGTGTGTGAGCATTATCTGACGGCATTCCATTCCCCGTGGACATGTGCCTGCAGCGCACCTATAGCAATGAAATTTAAATCTTCGTCACGCCACGCAAGCGGGAGCCACGTGGCCACAAGGAGGTGGGTTCCCGCTTATGCAGGAATGACCGGTGCGGATGATTCCCGGCGTCGCCTTACGGATTCGAGCGCCTCGTTCTACCCCCAGCGCTCGCCACTTTGAAGGAGAACGCTAGCGGCACGCTCGCCGGTGGCAGGCAGGCGTGGTCGTTGCAGGCCTGATACGCCAGTTTCCCCTTGACCTCGTAGTCCCCAGGCAGCGTCTTGTGGTCGAGTTGGAGTGCGATATCAACCCGGACCGTGCCCTCGTAAACGGAAAGGGGCGCGTCCGAAAAGGCAAACTTCTTCAGTTGACCCTTCGGGTAAATAATGTTGTTTCCGGTCACTTCTTTGTTGGGCTCGAGTTTCACTTCCGTGGGTATTAGATAATCAAGGGTAGGATGATGGTCATTAATGTGGTAGCCGGTGAGCACTTCCACGTCCACAGCCGCCTTGACAATGGAATCGGCACGCGCCACCCCCGGCGCCAATGTAACGTTCGCCTTTACCACCTGCCCCGGCGCCTGCGCCCAAGCCACTGCCAAGGCCAAGCCACATACAAACACAAGTGCGTTGAAGGTCTTCATATTCACCTTTTGGAATCGGGAGATCAGGAGATCGGGTGATCGGGTGAACTGTTGGTGATTGGCGATTGCTGATTGGTGATTGAAAAGCCCAATCACAAATCACAGATCGCAAATTGTTCTCCCGATCTCCCGATTGATGTCGTTCATGCTCCCGATTTCAGAATCTTCTCCATCTGCTCCTGCGCAAGCTTTAGGCTGACTCTGCATGCCCGGTCCACCTGCCGGCATTTCAGCAACGTCAAATTGCAGCCGCAGGGACAATGCTGCTCGCTGAGCTGTCTCTTCAACGACTCCTTCTGCGCGGCAGTCAACTTGCTCAAGTTCAAGCCAGGGATTTCCGAATCGATGGCTGCGGGATCGCCCAGCGCGATCTTGGTTTCAGTGCCCGCCACCAGAGCAGGCTTGAAGTCCGTTTTCTCGGCGGTGGGGCTCATGGCCAGAAGTTGCTGCACTTCTTCCTCAATTAAGGCGGGATTCACTCCTCCGGTGTGCTTGGCGTAAATGCGTCCGTCGCGCCCGATCACGAACGTGGTCGGCAGCCCAAGGATTCCCCCATAGAGCTCTCCTATTCGCTGATTGCCCACCGCCACCGGGTAGTTCATTTTGAATTCCTTGTAGAAATCCACCACCGGGCCGGGTTCATCGTCCAGAGAGATGCCGATCATCGAAAAACCCTGGCTGGCGTATTTCTCTTGTAATTCGGTAAATCCCGGAATCTCCGCCCGGCAAGGGCCGCACCAAGTTGCCCAAAAATCCAGCACCACCACTTTGCCTTTGAAGTCCGCCAAGTCTAGCCTTTTGCCTTCGATGTCCGTCAGTGAAATTGCCGGCGCCTCGGGGTGGTCTCCGCTACCCATGGCCTGAGTCATCAAAGCAGGGTGGATCCAATATCGGTTGATAAGATACAAGCCCGCCACGAGGACCAGCGCCAACACCGCGCCGATCAAGAGCTTGCCTCGACTCACCCTTCGGGTCGCCTCGGCTCCGGTCCCCGCTTCTCCAGTCGTCCCGCTATCCGCGGGCCTTTCAAGTTCATTTTCATTCAAATCCATAACCTCTCCCTTAATTCCGACCCCGTCTCGCCGCGTGAGGCATGGGAGCAGCTTTGACTCTTGCCAAGGGGGCCACTTCGCTGCGCGCTTTCTTTTCCTTGGGATTCTCGCGCCTTCCGCTCTCCGTGGTGCCAGCACCCGGTACCGGCTGCCTGGCGCGTTTCCGGCGCAGGATCAAAGCCATCCACACTGCCGCAACAAGGGCCAGAATCGCAATGAATTGCGATGTGGACAGGAGATGATTGAAGACAAACCCGCGGTCCTCATCGCCGCGCAAGAATTCAATGAAATACCGAGCCCCGGCATAAAGGGCAAGATAGAGCACGAAAATCTCACCATCGCGGGTTTTCCTCGAATATCTCCACATCAGGATGGCGAAGATGGAGAGCGAGGCCAAACACATGATAGGTTGGGTGGGGTACAGGGGAGTATTCAGCGGCGTTCCGGCCACCTGGTGGGCGATGGGGTCCGTGAACACAACACCCCAAGCGGAGGTGGTTGGTTTGCCGTAGTCACAGCCGGCGGCAAAGCAGCCGATACGGCCGATCCCGAGTCCGAGGGAAATGGCCGGAGCGTAAACGTCCACGACCTTCCAAAAGGGGAGATGATGGAGCCGAATGTACCACACGGCAAACAGTACCGCAGCGATAAAGCCCCCGTAAAAAACGCCGCCCGCCAGAAACGTGTCCCAACTCAAGATTTCTCCGGGATATTTACTGTAGTAGGACCAATCCGAAATCACCATCAGCACCTTCGCGCCCACCAGTGCGACCAGCAGCAGCCAGGTGCTGAAGTCGAGCAACAGTCCTGAGTCCAGTCCTTCCCGCCGTCCGAGCCGGAGAATAGTGCAAACCGCCGCCAGCATAGCCAGCACCATCACCGCCCCATAAGTGGGGAAGTGGAACGAACCTATGCTGAAAAGTATCGGATGCAAAATCTCTCCAAAAAATGAGGTGCTGGGGGCTGAGGCCTAGGGACTGGGGAAGAGCAAAACCACACCGCCCTCGCCCGCTGTCTTTCCGTCCTCTCTCGCTGTCATTCCGAGCGAAGCGAGGAATCTCGCCCTGCTAGCTCGTCACTCGCCACTCGCCACTCGTCACTCGTCACTGCCCTTACAGCGTGAATCGGTTCAGAAACGAAAAGTATCGCGAAATCACCGTGAACTTGTTCGTCGCCATCAAAACGCCGAGAACAATGAGGAGCACTCCTGAAGTCACTTCGACCGTTTGCAGGTGTTTCCGAAAGCCTCCGTATAGCTTCAAGAACTGGCCCAAGCCGACGCTGGTAAGAAGGAAAGGGATCGCCAAGCCCGCCGAATAAATGGCCAGCAGGAACATCCCCTGGAAAACCGTGTGCCGTTGCGCGGCCAGCGCCAGGATAGCGGTTAGAATTGGGCCAATACAGGGCGTCCAGCCGAAGGCGAAGGCAAACCCGAGCAGAAAGGCGCCCGCCAGTCCCCGGCGCGGCTCGCCCGTCTCGAGCCGGGCCTGCCGATAAAGCAGCGGGATCTTCACCAAGCCTGTCAAATGCAGTCCGAACACAATAACCAGTATGCCTGCCACAAGGTTGAAGGTGCTTCGCTGCGCCAGCAGGAACTTCCCCACCGCCGTGGCGGAAGCGCCCAGAGCCACAAACACGATGGAGAAACCCACCACAAAGGACACTGAATTGCGCAGAATTCGGCCCATAAGTGCAGGGCTCGCCCCGCTCTTCAACTCCTCAATCGTTGCGCCCGATAACATGGAAATATAGCCTGGCACCAGGGGAAGTACACACGGCGAGAGAAAAGAGACCAAACCCGCCACCAACGCAATCGGGATGCTTAATTCATGGCTCATGTTTACAGCCTGCCTCGCTTCCGGGGCCTCAATATAATGGATGCAAGCAGCCTGACCTTAGTCACCGCCTCCACTCGCCGCCTCACACGTCGCGGCGACTTTATACCCCCACTTGGCGAGGTAAACTCGCCTGTAGAGACCTGGGGACAGACCAGGGGACTTCGCTTGCCGCCTAGTCCCCTCAAGTGTATCATGACGGCAGTCCCTCGAGTCAGCAGTACGGAGACCAACATTCTTGCTGCGCGCTATTATTTTCGATTTTGACGGTATCCTCGTTGACAGCGAACCCGTCATCATGAAGCTCATACAACAAATGGCGGCAAGGGAGGGCTGGCTCCTCTCCGAAGAAGAGTATTATCGAGATTATCTCGCGCTCGATGACCTCCGTGTAGTCGAGCACCTGTGGCATACCCACAGACGTTCCCTCAGCACCGCACGGCGCAACGAACTGTTGGCCTGGAAGACGCGCGCCTACGAGGAGCTCATCCACATCGGCCTGCCGGCAATTCCAGGAGCGGCGGAGTTTGTCCTCAGCGCCGCACAGCAGTTCACGCTCGCGATCGCAAGCGGCAGCCTGCGAGCAGAAATCGAATACCTTCTGAGAAAGCTGGGCCTGCGCGAGAGGTTCGCAGCCCTCGCGACGGCTGATGACTGCCAGCGCTCGAAGCCCGACCCCGAAGTGTATCTCAAAGCCCTTAGCCGCCTACAGGAGCTTCCCCAACTGCACGAGCCACAGCTCCAAGCGGGCGAATGCCTGGCCGTCGAGGACGCGCCTCTCGGCGTTGTGGCCGCACAGGCCGCCGGCATGAAATGCCTAGCTCTCGCCCACAGCCGCCTTCAAGCCGAACTCCGACACGCCGAGTGGGTCGCGCCTGGGTTCGCCGACGTGGATCTGGAAGCCATCCGCTCTGCCTTCACCTAAGGCGCGGCTCATAGGCACAGGTCATCCCCGCCAATAAATGCCTGCCAATAAATGCCTTGACAAAACGTGTTGTAGAGGGGTAACTTCGTAGGTGACGAAGAAAAGGCGAATATGAGTGCCGCGAATAATGCTGTCTTGGTCGGCCCCGCCGGTTGGTCATACACGGATTGGGAGGGAATCGTTTACCCTCACCACAAGCCGCGCGGTTTCCACGAGGCCTCTTACCTCGCCCAATTCTTTGATACCATTGAAATCAACACTTCCTTTTATTCTCCCCCGCGCCCCGAGGTGGTGAAAGCCTGGGCGGCAAGAATCGCCTTTAACCCCAACTTCAAATTCACGGCCAAGCTTTGGAAGCGCTTCACGCACGAATGCAATGCCAACCTCCAGGACGAAAAGACGTTCAAGAAGGGACTGGCTCCCTTGCTGAGTGAGGGACGGTTGGGTGCGCTGTTGATGCAATTGCCCTGGTCATTCAGAAACACGCCTGAAAACCATGATTACTTGAGCGGCCTCATCATGCAGTTCATGGAATACCCCTTGGTGCTCGAGGTACGACACAGTTCATGGAACAAGCCGGAGATCTTTGAATGGCTCGCGGGGTTGGGAGTGGGCTTCTGCAATATCGATCAGCCGGTGATCGGGCAGTCAATCGCTCCCAGCGCCCGTGCGACCGCACCGGTGGGGTACGTCCGCCTGCATGGCCGCAACTACGAGCACTGGTTCACTTCGAGCGGGCACCCAGCGGAACGTTACAACTACCTTTACAGCCAAACTGAGCTGGAACCGTGGGTGGTGCGCATTCAGAATATCGCCAGGCGCGCCGACGTGACCTTCGTTATTGCCAATAACCATTTCCAGGGCAAAGCCATCGTCAACGCCCTCCAGTTGATCAGCTTGCTCAAGAACCAATCTGTCCGCGTGCCCGAAACCCTGCGCGAGTCCTACCCGGAACTAGAAAAAATCGCCGGCCCAGAAGCCATTCCTCTGCCCAGGCAGCCGGACCTCTTTCTCGAGATGCGGTAGCAATGCTCTCTGAGCGCCGTGCGTCTCGAGATTTCAGGATCGGCGGTCAGAGACCGCCGCTACGCGTTTCAATCTCAGACACTACCCAGATGGAGAACGATGGAGAATGATTGACAGTATTCGCGCCCCACTGATAGCATGTGGTAAGTTAAGCAGTCCCAGTGGCAGAGGGCTGAACTTCGTATTTGCGCGTGCTTTCTGCTTTCTGATTTCTGCCTTTTGATTTGTGAGGTCCCCGTCGTCTAGCCCGGCCTAGGACATCGCCCTTTCACGGCGGTAACGCGGGTTCAAATCCCGCCGGGGACGCCACATCCTTTCAATGACTTACGCCAGTTTCGCCTGAAACTCGCGGTACAACGACGGTACAAGTTGGTTTCGGCCTGATCATACCCACAACCTTACTCTGGGCGGCCCGCTTGTCTGGACTCAGAGCCTGCGTGTAGGTGTCCAGGGTCATTCTAGAGGTTGCATGACGCAACAACTCCTGTACGACTTTGACATCCTCACCATTAGCCTTGAGGATCGACGAAAACGTGTGGCGAAAGGTGTGCCATGACAGCTTCTTGTTGATCCCCAACTCCCGAGCCACGGGTTGGATGTGGTCGCGCATAACGGTGCTCAGCCAAACAGGCTGCTTGCCGCGCTTAGCTCCGGCCCGGTTGGCATCTGTGGCCCACACATAGTCGGATGGTTTTTTGTATGGGGTTACCTCGTACCAAGCCAGCAGATCCCGAGCCACGTATTCGTCAATGGGCATCAGCTTTCTCGAGGCCTCGGTTTTGACTGCGCCCACGTGCTGGTCTACGAGCGACCGAGTCACGCTTACATAAAGCTCTTTGAAATCGAAATCCTCCCATTTCAGCCCGGCCAGCTCACCGCGGCGCAGACCAGTCGGCATATCGAGAAATACCATGGCCTTCTCGCGAATTCCGAGTGCTGTGAGGAGTAACTGCATCTCTTGGACCTCGAGAATGTCAGGTGTTTGTTCGCGTTTTGCCGAGACCCGAACACCTGAGCCTTTGACCGGACCAGTGATGGGATTGCGATCCGTGAAGTCCCACCGAATTGCGTGATTAAAAACGCTACTCATCGCGTCGCGGATTTTCTCCTTGGTGCCGCGTGCAAGAGGTGTGGTTTCGCCTGACCTGTCCGTGACAAGTGTTCTCAGCCACTGCTCAACCGCAACGGTTTTGATGGCCCGCAGTTCGAGTTTTCCCCAATGGGGGAGAACCCACCGGTTCAGAACCTGCGTCTTCCGGCTACGCGTCGAATATGCCTTGCCGTCCCGGCCACAATCAGCGAGCTCGTGGAGTTTGTAATGCTCCACGGCTTCTGTCATGGTGATCGAGGTCAACTCGGTCGGGCCATCGGTGTTGATGTTTAGCCGCAGTCCAGCCAGCAAATCCTGCAGCTTCTTACTGTTTTCGGGATAGTCCTTGACCGGTCCGATGGTTTTCTTGCGCTCGCGTGAAATTCCGTCCGCGCCTTTGCTGAACCAACGAAACTGCCATCTCTCCACTCCATCCTTCCGGGCTATTTTTTGTAGACAACCGTTCCGGTAACGCGCCAGCATTAATTTGCTCCTTGAATTCTGGCAGCGGTCGCGGTTCGAATTTACCATACTGCCAATCCCGGGGTCGAGTCGGTGAAATAACTTCATTTTCCCGCCCTCAAGGGCCATCAAAGGGCAGAGCCGTGACCGCCCGTCCGCTGCAAGTCGGAAAGCCGTCCTGCGGCAATCACGACGGAATTTTCTGCAGCCGCTCTAGCACTCGTTTGTGAGTCTCACTGCTACTTTTGAGCCGCCCTTCGATGAGCCAACGTGGCCGCTTCCAGTGCGCGACGCGACTGGCTACTCGTGTTTCTCTGAGACCGAAGCCAATCGTCCAGCTCCGAGAGATAAAAATGCCAGCGCTTCCGAATGCCACCCACCGGGTGGGCCGGGAGAGTGCCAGAGCGGGCCGTGCGAAGCACCGTTTTGGTATGCATGTTAAGGAAGCGCCCGGCGTCTTGCGGACCGACAGGTGCCTCCCGGACTGTTGGGCACTGCGACTCTGCCGGGCTGAGCGGAGTTGGCAGGGTTGACATTGAATCCTCCTGAAGCTGCTACAAGAGTCCCATTGAGTGCGGTCTGTCTCAAGGCCGATCCCCAGCGTCCGGCAAAGGAGCGGCCGACGGTCACTTTGAAATCGCTTTCGAACGAAGCCATGCGTCCAGGTCGGAGAGGCGAAATTTCCAGAGCTTACCGATGCGATACCCTAGCACCTCGCTGTTGCGCGCCAGTTTTTGCAAAGTCTTCGGATTGATGTTCAGGAACCTCGCCGCTTCTTCGCTGTCGACGACAGGTTCAAGTGCAACCGTGACTCCGAAGCGGAAGGCTTGTGAATTTGAAGGCGGTGGTAATCGCGTCTCGGTCTGCTGGTCGAACGATGGATAGGACCCACTACTCATAACTACACTTCACCTCGGTTCCGCACACAATCGCCCACTCCGGCAGTGCTGGCGCCTTTTGGCGCGCGTCAGACGTAGCGTCCTAGAGCGCAAAGACCCCGATGAGTGTTGGCTTTTATCCTGGTACGACACTGAGTGAGCGCGTGGCGAGAAATCCCTCGTTTATAAATAGAACAGACTTTCTCGCCTGTCAAATGGGGACCGCTTCAGTACAGCTGCGTCACGCAAGTGCCCGAAGCCTCATCACTTAAGTAGCCTGGGGGCGGCGGCAATTAGGGGCGGGCCCACGAATAGATGAGCAGGCACGTGTGGGTGAGCCGGAGCCGGCGCTCAATGCCCCTCTATTTTTCAACCTCACTGCGGGTCGGATTGGGTTTCGTTTGAGCGGTTTAACTGCGGTCCGCTCTTGTCGTCGCTCCCGTACCGGGTGTCAGCTGCCTATCGTGGGCGCACCCTGCCCTGTTTATCTCTTGCGTGGCAGATGGTTCTCACAAACGTCGACCGGCGAAAAAAACTTGGCAAGCGCCATGTCCCCGTTTGGTCACGGACGGCGGGGCGCATGGACGGCGGCTTCGCCTACTTGCGATCTACACCGTTGGGGTGCATTGACAAACGTGCATTAGGCCTGAGCGCCCGCCGCGATCGTGAGCTTTCGGTAGGGCTGCCTAATTGAGGCGCTGATGACAGATGCTTAGGCGGCGCGGAGTCTGGTGAAGGTGGGGGCGGTCAGTCTAGGGTGGCGAGTTGTGCGCGGATGCGGTGTTTCTGCCCAGGCGAAACTTGTTTCGCAGTTGTTGGTTCACGGCCGCGAGTGAGAAAGCCTCGGGGTCAAAGGGGCCTCGCCATAGGAGCACGTTCTCGTGCTCTTCGTGTCCAGGATCAGCGATCGCTTCCAAGTAGTCTGTGTAACCGGACGGTCCCCCCACATCCTCGGGTGGGGTGCGGCGTTCTCCTGTGAGACAGCAGGGATATGTCTCTTCCGGATCCGGGAGAACGACGGCTTCCAGTTGCAGGTCGTGCCGCCAGCTATCACCAAAGTCGTACAAGTACCCAAAGTGGGTTCCTACCCGCGGGACAGCTTCCTTCAGCCGCACGCGTCTTTCGTCAATAACTTTGCGCTCGTACAGATCATCGTCGGGGTCGGGCACGCTATAGATTCGGTGGCCGATGGAGAACTCGTGGAGGTGATAATCTTCCCAACCCATGATAATTTGCAGGGTGCGGTGCAGTTTGGCCAGAGTTGCATCTTCCCAGATCTGGATACGCCGCCAGATGGGCGGGTGAATTTCCAGCAGCGTAACCTTGAGTTGATACAACACACGGTTGTTCTTCGTCGTCATGCGAGGGCCTTCTTCGCTTTCAAAATGCGGCGCACGGAGGTGCGCCCGATTTGCAGCCGGCGGGCGATTTCCGCTTTGGCGATGCCGGCACGATAGAGCTTCCGTACGCGGTCGGCGTGGAGGGCCGCCGTGAGTGGTCGACCCAGGCGTTGGCCGTTCTGGCGGGCGTGTGCCAAGCCCGCCCGGACTCGTTCCCGCAGAATCTCCCTTTCGAACTCGGCGAAGACCGCCAGCAAGCCAGCCATGGCTCGACCGGCCGGCGTGGTCAGATCCAATGCCTCCGTCAGCGAGACGAAGCCGACACCCAGATGCTCTAACTCCTGGAGGGTCGCGAGCAGATCCGAGACCGACCTCCCCCAGCGATCCAGCCTCCAGACTAACACTACGTCGATCTCCCGACGACGTGCGGCCTCTACCAGTTGTTCCCGCTTCTCCCGCTGGGAAGCACCTGAGCCGATTTCTTTGACCGGCAACGCGATCGTCCAACCTCGTCTTGCTGAATACTCCCGCAGCGCACGGGTCTGCAACGGGATGGTCTGCTGATCCTGGGTAGAAACGCGGGCATAGAGGGCCGCCCGAAGCGGTGTTTTGGCCGGGCGAGGGGGGTGGCCAAAAACCCTTGGCGATTTCGTCTTGCGGGAGGGCTGTTTTTCGGCCATTTTCGAATGACGCTCCGCTGTGGCCACAGACTATCGTTTTCGGCCAGGTAGGGAGCATTCTACTCTTGAGGGGAGCTAAGCGGAACCTCGGATTGTACCGGCCTGCTGCCGCAGCGTCGCACAATAATTCCAGGGCATCCACACCGTCGGGTTCTTCGCCAACTCCTCGGCGTGTTTCTGCAGTTCGGTGAGGTAGTCGAAGGGATTGGCATCATTCAATTCGCAAGTATGGATCAGGCTCATGAACAGGTCGCCCACCTCAGCACCGTTCTCCGTCTTATAAAATAGGGAGTTTTTCCGGTGCAGGATGCATTTCTTCAGGGCGCGCTCCACGAGGTTCGAGTCCAGGGGCGCGCTAGGTTCGCGGAGGAACAGCGTCAGCCGATCCCACCGCTTCAGGCAGTACCGGATCGCCTCGCCCAGACCCGAGTTGGGTTCCACTTTCTTTTCTGCGAACTGGGCGAGGAACCAAGCCTCGAGAGCGTCCATCACGGGCTGGCTGTGCTCCTGGTGGAAGCGCAGCCGCTCTTCGGGCGTGAGGCCTCGTTCCTCGGCCTCCGCATCATAGCGGTAGACGTCGCGCAAGCTTTCCAGCACGAATTGGCACTCCTGGGGAAAGTTGGGCGTCACCTGCACAAAGCGCCGCCGGGCATGAGCGTTACAGTTTCCCAAGAGGATTTCCAGTTTCTCGGGCAGCTTCGGCAGGTTGCGCGACAAGGCATCACCCATTTGAATAGGCGGTGCGAGTCCCTTAGCCCGCTCGGCCAGCACGCGGGCGAAGTTCTCACCCGCATGATTCCGCCCCGTGAAGAACAGTGCGATGCGCCGCCCCTCGCGGGTGGACACAATCCCGCTGGTGAACAATCCTGTCCGCTCCTTCGGGCTCGACTCTTCGTCCTCCTCCGCGCGCTGAGGGCTCGCTCTCGCCAGCGCCAGGATCTTCATGCTGGTGTCATCGTTATAAAAGACCTCGCCTTGCGCCGCCTGGCAGATCAGTTCGTCGAAAGCGGGCCGGATCACGGCGGCTGTTTCCTCGGCGATCTCCCACTGGGTCGAGGCCGGCAACGGAATCCCCAGACTCGCCTCCAGTCCTTCCAGCCGGTAAAAGGGCACCCCGCTACCGTACTTCAGCAACCCGATCATCGCCGCCGCCGTCTCGTCGTACTTCTTCTCGCCCACGCTCGCCGGGGCTGCCGCTTCAAAAATCTCGCCGCACAGGTTGCAACGGAGACGTTCGAGTTCATAGACCTTCGACGCAATCGGTGCCTGGCCCACCACTCGGATGCGCAGCCCGGGGTCTTTCTGCAGGTACACCTTTCCCTGCAAACACTCCGGACAGTGATCTCCGGACTTCAACGAACCGTGCGGGATTTTGATTCGCTCGGCGCCGCGATATGCCTGGGCGCCGTTGCGACCGTGTCCCGGCTTGGGCAGCTCCTGCGCCTGGAGAGGCGGAGGGTTTTGGGGAGGGACCTTGACCCCCACTTGCTCCAACACCTTGCGGGTCTTCTCCGTGCTGGGCTTCGACAACAGCGCACGCAGTTGGCTGATCGTCGCGTTCTTTTCCCCGATCCTCTCGATCAGAACGCTCAGCGCCTGGATCGCGTCTTGCAGCCTCGCACAGTCCGCTTCGCTCAACGGCCCTTGGCGCGCCCGCTCCACCAACCCGGCCAGCTCTTCCAGATTCACTTCGATCTGCTCCTTCGCAGGTTTCATCCCTTCGCTCCGCTCAGGGAGATGGGTACTCTACTTTCGCCAGCAGCTCCCGAAAGCGCGGCGTGAGCGGATAGCCCAGCACTTCCTTGATCGAGCGGTTAGGCCGCATGTCGGGGCAGTCCTTCCCCCGACCTGTCGTCCGCCCCATCACTACCCAGTTCGCCGCCCGATAGCAGGTACCGCGATAGCGTTCAGGATCAACGAAGGTCTCCAGAAAATAGATCGGGTGTCCGTAAGCCCGCTCCCAGTCTCCCGCGATTCTTCTCGCCATCTGACCCAGAACGTGCGAGGCCAGATGGGAGACGCGCACCCAAGGCAAAATGAGGTAGCGCGGGTTGTAGGCGAGAAAACGGAGGTTACGCCGCCGCACTTCGGCCGACCAGCCAATGAAACGGTCGCGGGCACCGAGATGCCGCGGGGCCGAGGACCAGGCCAGGCAGGCAATCACCCGGCCCGCCGCAGAGATCAGATATTTGAGGTGTTCCCCGACCGGCCGCGCGTAGCCAAGTGGATGGTACTGGGCGACGAGATAGTTGAAGAGCGGCTCTTCGGGCGTGCGTCGTACCTGCTGAAACTCCAAGGGCCGCAGTGCCCGCAGCGGGCCTTCCAGAGGAGTGGTATCGAGCAGGAGCGGAGCCAGGGCTTTCGCCCCCTGCGTCGCACGCCGCGTCGACGGGTTGCGATGCACATGGCTCGCAGGCGGCAACCGCAGGCGCCCGGCCCGCTCCAGTTCCAGCAGCAGTCCTCGGCAGACCATGTCCCGCAGTGCGCCGTTGGCCTGCTTCCACCCCCACACCTCGCACAGTTGTAAGGAGAGCTGCCGCCGATTGGCCCCTGGACGCTGCGTGATCAACTGCCGGATAAACTCTATTTCTGCGGCGGTAATCACTCGGCCCCGATAGCGAAACCCTTCTTCCATGCCTCCCCAGCGTAGCAGAGTCGAATTTAGAACGCAAGTGCCTCGCGCCATTTTTCTCAACTCACCACGTTTACCGGCCGCCACGCCGGCGCCGCCTGCGTGCGGGTCGGGTCTCCGGCGGCCAACAACACTTGCAGTTGATGCGCCTCCAGCCGCCTTGCCACTTCGCTCGCACTCCGGCCTTCCGGCCACCAGCGAAATCGCCCCTTCGATAACCGTTTCTGCGCGAGCCAAAACCCCTGGCCGTCATAGGCCAATATACGAACCGCGGTTCCGCGCCGGCTTCGAAAAACAAACAAGCAGCCGGAAAAAGGATCCGCTTCGAGCCGCTCCTGGCACAACCGCGCTAGCGAGTCGATGCCTTTGCGGCCGTCTACCGCTTCCACTGCCACCAGGATGCGCATCTGCGGCGTAACCTGGATCATGCCTCACCGTCCCACAGCGCCCGGCTCAGCGCCACCAACTCCGCTGTGGCCACGCCCTTGAACTCGATCTTCATCCGACCGCGCGGCCCTTCCAACTCCACTCGGCATTCTTGCGAATTGCCAGGCTGCGGCGTAATCAACTCCATAAATGTCGGTGCAGTTGACTCTCCGCGGCGCAGGACCGCTGCCGGCGCCTTTCTCACGACCTTCTTCGCTGACCCAGCCGCCCCTGCACGCTCCTTCAGCTTGCCGTATTCCAGACTGAGAGCTTTCGCCGTGCGGTTGATCCCATGCTCCCGCGCCAGTTCTCCTGCCGCCGCCCACAAAGCATCCGGAAACGGCGTACGGCGAGCGTGCGAACTGCGCCATCGCTGCAGCCGCCGATAAACCTTCCGCATGTCAGAGGGAATGTCAGAAATCTCGTTGGTCATCGTCGGTCCTCCTTGCCCCGCTGGGCATGAGACCGACGCTAGCACTTCAGGAACGCGGAGTTAAGCAGCGTTGCCGAAAGGACACGGTTCAGTGCGCGGTTGAAATCGGGGAGCTTGCGGTCCAGCGAATCCGAGACGACACGGACGACTATTGCGGGGATACCGAGTTTGTGCGCTGCTGAGAGCACCTCGTAACTTTCCATGTCGACGACCTGCGCTCCGGTTGCGGCGAGTTGGAGTTTGTCGTCCTTAGTACTCGCCACGCGTGGAGATGTTATGCCCAAGACTGACCTGCACGCCACATTCCGAGCATTCAAAAGCGCAGTGACTTGTTCAGAGAGCTCGGAAGCACAAGGACAGGTGGGCCCACCATTCATCGCAGAGAGGCAGCTTGAGTACACAACGATGGCCGACTCGGTAAGCGAAGCCATCAGGCTTCCGCAGAAACCAATTACGATTGCGACATCCGGGTTTTCGCCCTGCCGTTCACCCAGGGATCGCGGACCCAGACCGTGACCGAGTATCTGAACCGCACGCTCCCCGGCCTGCTTCGGACCCATCCCCGTGATGAAGAATTCGAGTTGATTTGGTCCTGCTGCGATTGGGCCCGCATGGGAGCTAGAGTTCCAGCGTGTGACTCCGAGGAGCCGCACCAGCGGGTCCGCTTCCGTTTTCGAAGCCGCTAAGACGAAAATCCTGCTCATAGATTCTAAGTATGTGCCCCGAGGGTTTTGAGAATCCACAGAGTTCGTCCCGCCAAGAATCGAAGAGTGTCAGATCTCACGCACTTCTGCCCCATTCTCGAGTGCAACAATAGATGCGGTTCAGTCCCGTTCCGCATACTCCTTAGTCTGCGTCCGGGTTTTTCGAGTTTAAGCGGATCCAATCAGGCTCCGCACAGCACTCACGATGCGCTCGGCATCCGGCCGATAGAAATTCTCCATAGGAGGGGAGAACGGGACGGGAGTATTGGGTGATGCGACTCGCTTCACCGGAGCGGTCAAGTAATCACTCAGGGTGTCGGAGAGGGTGGCGGCGATTTCAGCGCCCCACCCCCCTTGGCGCGGGCCCTCCTCGACGATGATCGCGCGCGTGGTCTTCATCACCGAAGCATTCGCAAGCTCCCAATCAAAGGGCACCAGGCTGCGCGGGTCAATGACCTCGGCGCTGATGCCTTCTCGCGCCAACTGTTCCGCCGCCCGAAGGGCGAGGTGCATCATGAGCAGCGTTGCTATAATTGTGACGTCGCCCCCTCCCCTTCTCACAATACCTTTGCCTAACGGAACCACATAATCTTCGTTCGGAAT